>ERZ1026882.15-NODE-15-length-190540-cov-16.396561_pt1 | contig 190540 bp, 142 predicted proteins | sample MGYA00380171_ERZ1026882 | MGnify/ENA primary metagenome ERZ1026882 (study PRJEB33269, sample SAMEA4719807) | human gut metagenome | biome: human-associated habitat; feature: organic feature; material: feces | place: Cameroon | collected 2013-10 ...
TTAGGGTATATCATCGCTTTGATTGCACCGCTTTCTGCATCTGCCAAGCCTGATGCTGCAAGGGTTGTGAAACTTTCTACTGCACCCTCGACAGTGCTGCTCGCTGTTGTGGCAAATGCTTTGTATTCGTATGCAGTCTCTGCCGTCAGGTTGTTAACTGTTGCTGATAGGTTTGTTCCTGTTGCGGCTACTGTTGTCCAGTCTGTTGCGGAGCTTGCTTTGTACATAAAGCCTTGAGCTGTGATTGCTTCACTTCCTGCGGTGATTGTTCCGTTCAAAGTTGCTGCTTCATGAGTTATCTCTGTGGCTGCAAGAGTTTCAACTGTTGGCGGAGTTACGACCACAGGAGCTGCAAGGGTTGTAAAACTTTCTACTTCTCCCTCGACAGTGCTGCTTGCTGTTGTGGCAAATGCCTTGTATTCGTAGGCTGTCTCCGCTGTGAGGTTGTTGACCGTTGCTGATAGGTTTGTTCCTGTTGCGGCTACTGTTGTCCAATCTGTTGCGGAACTTGCTTTGTACATAAAGCCTTGGGCTGTGATTGCTTCACTGCCCGCAGTGATTGTTCCGTTCAGAGTTGCAGCTTCATGAGTTACCTCTGTAGCTGCAAGAGTTTCAACTGTTGGCGGAGTTACTACAACAGGAGCTGCAAGGGTTGTGAAACTTTCTACTGCACCCTCAACCGTGCCGCTTGCTGTTGTGGCAAAGGCTTTGTACTCGTATGCGGTCTCTGCCGTAAGATTGTTAACTGTTGCTGATAGGTTTGTTCCTGTTGCGGCTACCGTTGTCCAATCTGCTGCGGAACTTGCTTTGTACATAAAGCCTTGTGCTGTGATTGCTTCACTGCCTGCGGTGATTGTTCCGTTCAAGTTTGCTGCTTCATGAGTTACCTCTATAGCTGTAAGAGTTTCAACAGTTGGCGGAGTTACTACAACAGCCGTTGTGGTGAAACTTGTGCTTACCCATGCTGATTGACTGCTTGCACATACCGCTCTTACTTCCACGGTATAGGCTGTACCTGCGGTCAAGCCCGTGAAGGTCTTGCTTGTTGTGCTTACAGTCTCAGGCGTACCGCCGTTCAAACGTATCTGATAGCTGCTCGCAGTGCCGTTCCAACTTACATCTGCCGATGTCTCGGTGATATTGCTTACTGCAAGTGCAGTCGGAGCATCGCAAGGCCCGGAAATATTGCCGGCTTCAACTATAGATAAGTTGTCGATTATCGCTCCCGGTTGGTTTCCACCGCTATTATCATTGCTCCATAGGAAAACTAATTTCTTTAATGTATTTGCTTCGTTTGCTATAGTAACGCTCATGATCTGAGTTCCTGTCAACATGTTAACGGTGTAATTTCTTGCAGAAGCTGCATTACTCATGATTACATTTGTCGAGTATTCGGCATTGGCGTAATAAGGCATCGAAATAGAAACTTCATATACAGTATCCGCAGGAACCCAAAAGACTTTCAAATAGTCATATACATCTATATCATCTTCGTCATATACCAATTCTTCTCCTCCAATCGTCAAATCAAAGCTGATGGTCAAAGAATCGCTTGTGCCGGTTTGAAAGAGCTTTTCTGCAACTACAACAGACCTCGCGTCTATATCATAGTCTGCTGTCGTGCCTCCATCTGAGGAGATAAACAAGGAACCGCTGTGTCCGGCAGGTGAAGTAAATGAACCCACATGCCATTTGTTGGTACATGTTCCGTTTTTCAAGGTCCAGCCATTGTTTCCTGCGGCTTCAAAGTCGCAACTGTAAGGCAGAGGTGTAGTGGTTTGCTTGGTATAAAATTCAATGCGTTTCCATTCGGAATTATTGCTTGCACATACGGCTCTCACTTCCACGGTATAGGCAGTGCCTGCCGTCAAGCCCGTGAAAGCCTTGCTTGTTGCAGTTACGGTCTCAGGCGTACCGCCGTTCAAGCGTACTTCATAACCGGTTGCCGTTCCGTTCCAACTTAGCTCTGCCGATGTCTCGGTGATGTTGCTTACAGCAAGGGCAGTAGGTGCGTCACAAGGCTCGGCAACAGACAGATTGTCAATGATCGCTCCCGGTTGAGTTCCGCTACCGTTGTCGTTTACCCATACGAATACCAACTTCTTTAATGTATTCGGTTCATTTGCTATGGTGGCACTCATTTGAGTTCCTGTCAACTTGTTAACGGTGTAATTTGCTGCATAAGCTGCATTACTCATTATTACATTTGTCGAATATGAATTATCGGCATAATAAGTAAAGGAAGTTGAAGCGTCATATACAGTATCGGCATTAACCCAATATACCTTCAAGTAGTCCCACACACTTTCTCCTCCAATCGTCAAATCGAAGCTGATGGTCAAAGAATCGCTTGTTCCTGTTTGGAAGAGTTTCTCTGCAACTACAATAGAGACCGCGTCTATATTATAGTCTGCTGTCGTGCCTCCATCTGAGGAGATAAACAAGGAACCGCTGTGTCCGGCAGGAGAAGTGAACGAACCCACATGCCATTGGTTGGTACATGTTCCGTTTTTCAAGGTCCAGCCATTGTCTCCCGAGGCTTCAAAGTCGCAACTGTAAGGTAATGTCGCGGGCGTTTGCCCGAACACCGCTCCGATAACGCTCATGAACATCACCAGAGCAAAAAACATAATCTTCTTCATCTGTTTTTAATTTAAGTATCTACTATTTTTAACGCTGCAAAGATACAAAATATATTTGGAACAATCCGAATTTCCGCCTTCAAAACGTCTTTTGCTAATGCCGTTTGTGGCTTGAATGTTATTGTATGAGGGATTGCCCGACAGCTTGCGGGAATTTGGTTTGCTTTATTCGTTGAACTCTCTGTTGAGGTATTGTTGCAGTTCGTTGGGGGTGAGGTTCTGTCGTGTTACGCCTTGTTTGGCAACGGATATTTTGCCGGTTTGTTCGCTTACGATAACTGCAACGGCATCGCTTTGTTCCGTTATACCGATTGCGGAACGGTGTCTCAATCCCATGGATACGGGTATGTCCAAATTCTTACTTACGGGCAGTATGCAGCGTGCGGCTTTTATTTTGTTCTCTGCTATGATGACGGCTCCGTCGTGCAGAGGTGTGTTCTTGAAAAAGATGGTTTCCAAGAGTTGGGAGCTTATCTGTGAACTGAATGCCTCTCCGGTTTGAATGATTGTATCCAAAGGATTGCTCTTGCAGATGACTATCAAGGCTCCTGTGAGGGTTTGGGACATGTGAGTGCAGGCTTGAACTATGGGAGTTACATCAAGAGTGTTGTTATCTTCTTTCGATCTCAACAGCAGCAGTTTCAGCCATCGTCTGTTACGAGTTTGGCTGCCGAGACGGAGGAGGAATTGCCTTATTTCGCTTTGAAAGATAATGATGATTGCGATTACGCCGACGGAAATGAATTGGTCGAATATCTCGCTTAACAGTTTCATATCCAAAAAGCGGACAACCTTCCATGCAAAGAAGACCAATATGAATCCTATAAAGATACTGATTGCATTCGTACCTTTCAACAATTTGTAAAAGTAATAAAACAGCAGGGCAACGACGAATATGTCGATAAGGTCGATGATTCGGAAGGTGGGTAAACCCTGTATGGCGGATAGTATTGTCATTCTTCTATATTATTGTAAAGTTCAAACAGCTTTATACATTCTTTGGCTTCCCTGACATCATGAACTCTCAGTATGTCTGCTCCGTTTTGCAGGGCGAAGGCATGAAGGAAGGTTGTGCCGTTGAGGGCTTGTTCGGGAGTGATGCCGAGGGGGCGGTATATCATGCTTTTTCGCGATATTCCTGTCAGTATAGGTAAGCCGAAAACTTGAAATTCTTTCTGGCGACGAAGTAATTCGTAATTGTGTTCCGCTGTTTTGCCGAAGCCGAAACCCAAATCCAAGATAATGTCCTTTACTCCCAATTCCCGCAAACGTTTCAAGCGTATGGAAAAATAGTTGCAGATTTCAAGGAAGATATTGTCATAATGCGGATTTTGCTGCATTTTGTCCGGCTTTGCAGGGGTGTGCATGAGGATATAAGGGACTTGCAGTTCGGCTATGGTTTCAAAGAGTGTTTCATCGAAACTTCCGCCGGAGATATCGTTGATTATGTCCGCCCCTTCCTCTATGCATGCTTTGCAGACTTCGCTCCAAACGGTGTCGATAGAGAGAGGAATTTGCGGATAGTTCGTCTTGGCGTAGCGGATTACCGGCAAAAGACGTTTGATTTCCTCCTGTGGAGATACCAATTCGGCTCCGGGGCGGGTGGAACAGGCACCAAGGTCTATTATATCCGTATTTTGCGATACCACCGTGTCAATTCTTTGCTTCGCACTGTCAAAAGAGTTGTATCTTCCACCATCATAAAACGAGTCATCGGTAAGGTTAACTATTCCCATTACCAAGGGAGTGGAGAGATTGACGATTTTTTTGCCGCAAAGCAGCGTTTTGTTAGTGGAAATGTTTGTAATTTTGTCGTGTTCTTTCATAGTAGTGATTTTCAACAAGCAAAGGTAATAATTTTTATGAATAACACAAGTTCGGAATATGATAATGTCGTGAAAATAAGTCGTAAGTTGTTTGAGGATAAGCTCTCGGATTATGGTGCTTCGTGGAGAGTATTGCGTCTTCCTTCGCTTACAGATCAGATTTTCATCAAAGCAAATCGCATTCGCAGCATTCAGGAAAGCGGTGTCAACCTTGTGGACGAGGGAATTTTTTCGGAGTTCATAGGAATGATAAATTATGGTATCATCGCCCTTATTCAAATAGAGTTGAAGGACGAGCCTGTCGATAAGGAGCTGACAAAGGCAAGGGCTTTGGAACTCTACGATAAATATATAGGTATAACAAAATCCTTGATGGAAAAGAAAAATCATGATTATTCCGAGGCATGGCGACAAATGAGGGTGAGTTCGATTACGGATTTGATTTTGATGAAGATTTACAGGCTGAAACAAATTGAGGATAACCAAGGCAGGACTTTGGTCAGCGAAGGCGTTGAGGCAGGTTACGAGGATATAGTGAATTATTCGGTGTTTGCATGTATTAAATTGTCATAGATATGAGACTTTTGAGTACGATATTGAGGGTAATATTCGGAACAGTATTTATGTTCTCCGGATTTGTAAAGGCGGTTGACCCTTGGGGTACGGCATATAAGATAGAGGAGTACCTTTCCGCTTTTTCAATGGGGTGGTTGAGTGAAAATATTTCTTTCCTGCCCATTACGGTGTCGGTGATATTGTGTTGTGCCGAGTTCATGGTGGGAACGCTGATGTTTTTCGGCTTCTTTCGTAAGGTGATAAAGCCTACGGCTGTGGTATTCATGGCTTTCTTCACGGTCTTGACCTTTATCGATGCTTTGACCAACAGGGTGAGCGATTGCGGTTGCTTCGGTGATGCGGTGAAGCTGACGAATTGGGAGACGTTTTGGAAGAATATAGTGTTGGATGCACTGTTGGCAGGAATTTATCTTTGCGAAAGGAAGATAAGTTTTGCAAATTCGCGGGTTAATTCAAAGCTCTTGACAGTCTTTTTCTCTTTAATGATTTTGCTATTTGCGATTTACAATTCTGTTTATGAACCTGTGATTGACTTCAGGGCGTGGAAGATAGGCAATCAGATGGTTGCAATAGGCGAAGACAAGACACCGCCTGTCAGTTTTGCAACATACAAAAATAATGCTACGGGAGAGGTAAAGGAGTTTGAGACTGAGGACTTGATGGAGGCTTATCAGAAAAATCCGAACTTCGCTTCAGAATGGACATTTGTGGATTCGAGAGTGGAGAACACCAATACAGTGGCAGCTGACGGCTTTTCCTTGCAGGCTTTGGGTTTTGACGAAGATGAGACAATGGATATTCTTTCCGATACTTCAAGCGTGCTTTACATGATAAGTTCATACGACCTGAGAAAGGCTTCGGATAAAGGGGTGAAAAGAGTTTTGGAATTTGCAAACAAGGCTGCCGAAACAGGTGCAAGGGTGATATTTATAACAGCTTCTTCGGTTGCCAACTGTGCTTCCTTCATGGAAAAATACAAGACGGGAAACATTGTATTTTATTCGACTGATGATAAAGCCATAAAGACAATGCTGCGTTCCAATCCCGGACTTGTGAAAATCAGTAAAGGCAAGGTGGAAGATAAATGGTCGTGGAGAAGTCTGCCTAAGCCGACAGAGTATTTCAAATAGATGTTTGCATACATTATAAAGAAGACGGCTTACGGTCTGTTGGTGATGTTGGGAGTCATATCTCTGATATTTGTACTCTTCAATATACTTCCGGGCGACCCTGCGAGAATGATGCTCGGTCAGAATGCGGATCAGGAAAGCATAGACATGATACACAAGGAGCTTGGCTTGGATAAGCCTCTCGGCATTCGCTATCTTGTTTATCTGAACGATTTAAGCCCTGTCGGAATTGACAAGGAGGGTGATTTCGGCTTTAAGTCGCCGGAACTCGGACGAAGTTACCAATCGGACAGAAGCGTGTCTTCCATTCTTGCGGAAGCCTTTCCGAATACCATATTGCTTGCCTTGGTGAGTATAACGATAGCTTTCGTTTTCGGAGTGTTGTTCGGTTCCATTGCTGCCATATATAAGGACACATGGATTGAGAAATCGATTCTCCTGATTACTTCTTTGGGTATGAGTTTGCCTTCTTTCTTTGCTGCAATCCTTATTGCATGGGTATTTGCTTTCCTTTTGGCAGACTATACGGGCTTGTCCATGTTCGGGAGCTTGTACAGCGTAGATGATTTCGGCAGAGGAGAATACGTGGATTTAAAGAATATAATCCTGCCTGCTGTTACATTGGGAATAAGACCGCTATCGGTTATATGCGAGTTGACAAAGAGTACGATGAAAGAGGTATTGCAGCAGGATTATATAAGGACTGCCAAGGCGAAAGGCTTGTCGATGTTCAAGATAATAAAGAATCATGCTTTGCGAAATACGCTTAATCCGGTTGTGAGTTCGATAAGCAGTTGGTTTGCGTCCTTGCTTGCAGGTGCTGTCTTTGTCGAATATATTTTCGATTGGAAAGGAGTTGGCGTTGTGATTGTCGATAGTTTGGAAAAGTACGATTTCCCCGTGCTTATGGGAGCATTGATTGTTATTTGCATAATGTTGGTCATTATAAACATATTGACGGATATTGTCTATGCCTTCCTTGACCCGAGAATAAAGATGGTATGATTTGGCAGAGTGCATTGTTGGATTGAATTACGGAATGATGATTAGACGAATATTTTTTTTAGCGATTGTTTTGCTCTTTGCCGCTTGTGCAAGGATTGTTACTCCGAGCGGCGGGGCTGTGGATAAAGTTCCGCCTAAGGAAATAAAATCCATACCGAAACAAAACAGTTTGAACTTCAAGGATAAGGGGTTTGTTGTGGAGTTTGATGAGTATATTGTGTTGGATAATGTGAACCAAAAACTTTTGGTGTCGCCTCCTTTGAAAGTAAAGCCTGAGATTACTGCCAAATTGAAGAAGCTTTATGTAAAGGGCTTGGATTCTTTGGCTGAGAATACTACTTACATCTTTGATTTTGCAGATGCGATAACGGATTTCAATGAGGGTAATCGGTTGAAAAATTTCAAATATGCCTTTTCCACAGGCTCTCAAATAGACAGTTTGTTCTATGAAGGCAGGGTTTTGGAAGGCTTTTCACTGAAAAACGTTGCTGATAAGTTGGTGCTTCTGTATGCCGATACTGTTTTGGCAAATTTATATGACAAAGATTGCAATTACATTACAAGAACAGACAGCAGCGGGCATTTTTCATTTTCCAATTTGGCTGCCGGCACATATAGACTGTTGGTTTTGGACGATAAGAATCAAAACAAGAGATATGATTTGCCTTCGGAGGGTGTGGGCTTTTCAAGATATGGAGTGATACCTTATTATAAGGATAGCACGGATACGGTTTCGCGGAAAGAAAATATATTCTTTTATGAGGACGTAAAGGACAGTATTCAATCCGTTATCGATACTCGCTTCTCTGCAAAGGGAGTTTTTACTCTTGTTTTTGCAAGACCGTTGAGCAAGGACTTTACTTTCGATTTTGTAAAGCCTGCAAATATGGAGCAAATCAAGTATGAACTGTCAGAAAATAGGGATACGGTAAGTTTCTTTGCCGGCATGGGTGTGAATTTCGACACTATAGACTTGCATATCGCCGATGGAGATTTCAAAGACGAGATTACAAAGTTTGCAGTGGCAGGCAAAAAGAAGAAAGCGGAAGAATCGTGTTTTCGTTTTCGCAACCTGCAAAAAGACAGTGTGCATTATTTCGACAGAAAATTCCTTACAGCCGGAATGCCTTTGGACACGGAGAGTATTCCTGCAAGTATTGTTTCGGGGAATGATACACTTGAAACGGTTTTGAAGAGATGTGAGGGGCTGACAAAGTATTGTCTGTCGGAGGATTTGGAAAAAGGACGACAATATAAGTTGATTATAGATAGCGGAGTGGTGAGAGATTTGACGGGAATAAGCAATGATTTTTTTGAAACGACATTTTATTTGACACAAGAGGCGGACTACGGGCGATTTATGCTGAATTTTGAAGACAGTGCGTTTGTCGATAGACCGCATATCTTCTATTTATGCGATATGAAAGCCGAGATATTGAAGCAAATAAACGTTTCCGAGGGCAAAGGCAGTATTGTGTTCGATTGCATTAGGCAGGGAATATATAAAGTTAAGCTTGTACTTGACGAAAATGCCAACGGACAATGGGACGGAGCCTCGTTCAAAGAAGGCAAACCTTCGGAAAGAATTTTGATGTTTGACAAGCCGGTGAGCATACGAAAATCGTGGGATACGGAAGAAAATTGGACAATTTCTTGGTAAAAGACTTGTCAATCAAAGAAAAGTACGTATCTTTGCAACTCGAAAAATAAAAACATAAAAACAAATGTCAGTAAGAATCAGATTGCAACGTCATGGTAAGAAAGGACAACCTTTCTATCATATCGTTATTGCGGATGCTCGTGCAGCACGTGATGGAAAATTTATCGAGAAGTTGGGTACTTACAATCCTATGACCAACCCTGCAACAATAGAGTTGAATATAGACAGTGCTTGCAAATGGTTGAAGAATGGAGCTCAACCGTCCGAAACTGTAAGAAATATACTTTCTTACAAGGGTGTTTTATTGAAAAGACACTTGCAAATAGGTGTTGAAAAAGGTGCAATAACACAAGAAACGGCAGACAAAAAATTTGCGGCTTGGCAAGAGGAGAAAGCAAAGAAAATAGAAGCGAAGAAAGTTGCTTGTGAAAATGCTTGCAAAGAAGATGCAAAGGCAAGATTTGCAAAAGAAGTTGAAGTGAAAGAAGCAAAGGCGGCATTGCTTGCAAAGAAGAGAGAAGAAGAGGCAAAAGCCAAAGCCGAGGCAGAAGCTGCCAAAACAGCAGAAGCCGCAGAACCTGAAGCAGCTGAGCAAACTGCTGCAGAAACAGAAGCACCTGCTGCGGAATAATTGCGAAATAGAGTTAAGATTTGCGAGTCTGTTTTCGAGAAATACGAAAGCAGACTCATTTTGTTTTCAATGGATAAGTGATGAAAAAAGAAGAGTGTTTTTATTTGGGCAAAATATCAAAGCCTTTCGGATACAAGGGTGAAGTAAGCATATTCTTGGACGTAGATGAACCCGAAGAATATTCGGAATTGGAAGAAGTGTATGTTGAGATAAACAAAAGGCTTGTTTTGTATGAGATAGAGAACATAAGAATACAGACAAACAAAGCCGTTGTCAAGTTCGCAGATGTTACAAACGAAGATGTGGCAAGACTTGTCGGCAAGTCGTTGTTCTTACCTTTGGAATACCTGCCGGAATTAGAGGGGAATAATTTCTATTTTCATGAGATAATAGGCTTCGATGTTGAAGATGAGGAAAAGGGAATGATAGGAAAAATCGCAGGTGTCTATGAAAACATGCCTCAACCGCTGCTTTCCGTGGAGTTTGAAGGCAAGGAAATTCTTATACCTGCGATAGACTCCATAATAAAGGAAGTTGATAGAAGCAAAAAGCTGATGAAAGTAAAGACTCCGCAGGGTTTAATCGAGCTATATCTCGGCTGAATTTACCGATAAAGCGAAAAAATATATCAAAAAACGATAAATAATTTGGTGGATACGGAAATTGTTCGTACTTTTGCGGCATCAAAACAAGCGTTCGCATGGATGCAAGAAAGACAATACTGAGACTTAAAACGATAAAGTTGTTATTCGATATAGTGTTATGGTTACTGATAACACTTATTGCGTTGTTTATCGTTATTTCTGTCTTAAATGTCGGCAATAAGGGAGGCGGAGTCTCCGGATGGGCTTTAATCAAGCAGAAAACAGAGCCTATAATTCTTTCAGGTAACATGAAATCGGAAGTTCCCGGTGTAGAACTATCCTTGAAACCCGAAGGGGTGAAAGTAAGCTATGAAGCAGTTTCACAACAGCACAAAACGCTTTTCGTAGCATGCAAAGTATTCTATTTGTTTACCCTTAATCTCGGCATGTTCTTTCTTACCTTTGTGCTGTTTCAGATAAGAAACATCATAAAGAGCGTTTATCTCGGAGTGAAATCCGAAAACAGCAGCATAACACACCATGTCTTTTCCCGCAAGAACATACTTCGCTTACGATACATCGCATACGGTTTCATGATAATACCATTCTTGGAGTTGGTGAACTACTTGGCAGATAAATATTTCCTGACGCAATATGTCAATATCAAAGGATTGACCATTCTTCCTACGGACGGAATAAGCAATATCTCATGGGAATATATATTAGTCGGACTTTTGTTCACTGTGATGATAGAAGTATTCAAGAAAGGCTTGCATCTGCAAGAAGAAAATGATTTAACGGTTTAGATAAAAGGAAATGGGGATAGTTGTTAATTTGGATGTCATGATGGCAAAAAGGAAAATATCTCTTGGAGACCTTTCCGCAAAGGTCAACATAACCCCTGCCAATATGTCAATACTCAAAACAGGTAAAGCAAAAGCCATACGCTTCTCAACCTTGGAGGCAATTTGCAAAGTACTCAAATGCCAACCGGGTGATATATTGGAATATGAAGATGAGGACAACAAAAAAGATAATAAGTAATAATAAATTCAACAAAAACATCCAGCTATGAGAAACAGAGTTTTTTTAGCATTAGCGTTGTGTATCACTTTGATAACAACCGGATTTGCTCAAAACAAGAAGGCTGCAAAGGTCAATCTTAACGAGCAAATCAAATTGAATGGAAAGGTAAGAACCGGAAAATTGGCAAACGGTCTTACTTATTTCGTCAGATCAAACAACAAACCCGCAAACAGAGCGGAATTTCAAATCGCAGTCAATGCCGGCAGCGTATTGGAGGAACCTAACGAAGTCGGATTGGCACACTTCACCGAACATATGAACTTCAACGGTTCTCGTCAGTACCCGGGCAATTCCATGATAAGCGAATTGGAAAAGAAAGGTATAGTTTTCGGAAGGGAAATCAATGCCTACACAGGTTTTGACCAGACTGTCTATACTCTTACTTTGCCTACGGACGATAAAGAATTGTTCGACATGGGCTTGAAAATCCTTGACGGTTGGGCATTCGGTGCTTTGATGACCGGAGAGGAAATAGACAAGGAAAGAGGTGTCATCATAGAAGAGTGGAGAATGGGACAAGGCGGCAGCGAGCGTCTTCGTGCAAAAACATTTGGAACAATGTTGAAAGGTTCCAAATATGCAGAACGACTTCCTATCGGAACACTTGACAGACTTCAAAACTTCGTTTACGATGACATCAGAGGATTTTATCGCAAATGGTATCGTCCCGACAATATCGCAGTCATAGTAGTCGGAGACTTCGATGCAGATGAAATGGAACAAAAAGTCATCGACTTTTTCACCATGGTACAAGCTCCTTGTACACCAACCCAAAGACCGGTTTATACCATAGACAACAATAAAGAACCTCTTGTATGTGTTGCAACAGATAAAGAAGCTACTTCAACCTCTGTTCAAATGTTCTACAAACACCCTGCAAAAGAGGTTAAGACCATAGCAGACTTCCGTGAACAACACTTGGTTTACAGTCTCTTTGAGACAATGTTCAATGATCGTTTGAACGAATTGGGAGAGAAGAAAGCATGTCCGTACATGAGTGCATTCGCCGGTTATGGCGGTTTCTTGGCACGTCCTGTTGCTGCTTACCAAATGTACATCAGTGCAAAAGAAGGCAAGGTTATGAAAGCTATCGAAGCAGTTATGTTGGAGAACAGACGTTTGCAACAACACGGCTTCTTGCAAAGCGAGTTGGATAGAGCAAAAGAAGCATTGTTGGAACAATACGCTCAGGCTGCAAAAGAGGAAAGCAAAACCGAGAGCGGAAAAATTGCAGCGGAATTGGTGGATTACTTCTTGGAACAAACCCCTATGCCGGGAGCAATCTTGGAAAACAAATGGGCGAAAGCTCTGATGGACGACATCACATTGGAAGAAGTAAACGCTCTTATCAATCAATGGATAACGGAAGAGAACTTTGTATGTACTATATCCATGCCTGAGAAAAAAGGCTCAAAAGCTCCAAGTGAAGCAGACGTATTGAAACTTATCAAGAAATGTGAGAAAGCCGACACAAAGGCTTGGGTTGACAACACCAAGGACGAACCATTCTTTGCACAAGAAGTAAAAGGCGGCAAGATAACTTCAACAAAGAAGAACGACAAATTCGATTATACCGAATACACTTTGAGCAATGGAGCAAAGGTTATCATCAAAAAGACCGACTTCAAGAACGATGAAATACTTGTCAACGCAGAAAGTGCAGGCGGTGCTTCCTTGTATGGCGACAAAGACATCGTAAACGCACAATTTGCAGCCTCTATTATTGACCAATGCGGTATCGGAAACTACAACCATACTCAGTTGCAGAAGTTTATGAAAGGAAAGAGCTTCGGTTTAACCCCATCGATCGGAGAATTGCAAGAAACCTTGGGAGGAAACTGCTCACCAAAAGACTTTGAAACCTTGTTGCAATATCTATACATGTTCTTCACTGCACCAAGAGCAGAAAAAGAGGTATTGGATAACACAATCGACAAATTGAAAACTCAAATCAATATGGTTAAGAACATGCCGGAATTTGCATTCCAAGAAGAATGGATAAAGGCAATGCGACCAAACGATAAGAGAACCATCATTATACCAACCGATGCACAGTTGAAGCAAATGGACATCAACAAAATGTTGAAGATATTCAAGGAAAGATTTTCCGATGCTTCCGACTTTACATTCACATTCGTAGGAAACATAGACGAAGCAACAATGTTGCCTTTGATAGAGAAATATATAGGCGGCCTTCCTTCATCTAACGGTAAGAATGCAGAGAAATGGCAAGACCGTTCAACCGAATTTGCTAAGGGCATTGTAGATAAGAGCGTCTATAAAGGCGAAGCAGACAAAGGTTTGATGACAATCACATTCACAAATCCATTCAACTGGAGCGATAAAGACCGTTTGGCAACAAAAGCATTGAACAATGTATGTTCTATCAAACTTACACAGGTAATCCGTGAGGAAATGGGAGGAACTTATTCACCATCATTCAACCTTGATTACGAGAAATACCCTAAGGCAGAAGCAACAGCAATGTGCTACTACACCTGCGACCCTTCAACTGTCGATACGTTGACCACAGCAACCTTTGCGGTATTGGACGAAATCATCGCAAACGGACCTACGGCAGAAGACTTGGCAAAGGTAAAAGAACAGTTGATTTCTTCACGTAAGACTTCAATGGAGAGAAACAGCTATTGGAACGCTGTTATCACAGGTTCAAGATGGTATGGATACGAAATGCAAACTTTGGAAGAGTATTCCGCAGCAGTCAATGCCTTGACAATAGAAGACGTGAAAGCAGTGGCTCAAAAATACTTGAAACATGACGGATATGTAAGAGTAGCTTTGAAGCCTGAGGCTATGAACCCTGCAAAGAAGTAAGCCTTACAAAACAAAACGACAAAAAATCGTGAAATCAAAACGGCGTTTTAATTTTCCGGAACGCCGTTTTATTTTTCTGAAACGGCGTTCCAATTTTCCGAAACGGTGGAAAAAATCATCATTATTGAGTATTTGTCGGAATAAAAAACGGATATAATTTTGCACTTTCAAAACTAATAAAAATTCAAAGAAGCAATGAAGAAAAAAAATCACAGAACTCTATTTGTTTTTGCCGTGGCAATCTTGTTGAATGTCATGGGTGGGTATAAGTTGTTTGCACAGATTGACGACAGAGTATGTATAGAGGGACATATCTTCGACAAGAAGACACAGGAACCTATCTGCTATGCTGCAATCATGCTGGATAATACAAATATCGGTACGACAAGTGATGAAAACGGCGACTTCGTTTTCCGTAAACTCAAACCGGGGAAATACGTTCTTCATATAAGTTTTATAGGTTACCAAAAAGAGACCTATGAAGTGGAAGTCGTAAAAGGAGCTGTGGCTCACGCCCATATAGAACTTATTCCGAAATCAACCCGCTTGGACGACGTTGTTGTGTCGGCAAACAGAAATGAAACGGATCGTCGGGAAGCTCCCGTGGTCGTGAATGTCCTGAGCGAAAAACAGTTCGAGCAAAACAATGCACAGGATTTAGTGCAATCCTTAGGCTTCCAAAGCGGAGTAAGAGTGGAATATAATTGCCAGAACTGCGGCTTTCCGCAAGTAAGAATCAATGGTTTGGACGGCCCTTATACCCAATTACTCATAGACTCCAAGCCTGTCATGAGTGCATTAAGCGGCATTTACGGTTTGGAACAAATACCTGTCAACATGATTGAGAGAGTGGAGGTGGTCAAGGGCGGAGGTTCTGCACTCTTCGGGGCGAATGCCATTGCCGGAACGATAAACATAATCACCAAAGAACCTTTTTCACCCTCATTAAGCATAGGAACAGATATTCAGTCGATAGGCGGGAAATCCTATTCTCAGAATTTCAATGCAAACGGAGCCATATTGAGCAAGGACAGAAAGCTTTCCGCTTCATTCTATACAACATTCCGCAAAAGAAACTCCTATGACAGAGATGGAGACGGCTTTTCCGAAATAGGCGAATTGAACAATCACTCTTTCGGAACAAAGATATTCTACAACATCAATGCCACAAACCGACTAAGTATAGAATACCACACCACCAATGAGAAGAGACGAGGCGGCAATAAGTTCGATTTGCAACCGCATAACAGCGATATTTGTGAGATGACAGAGCATTTGATTAACTCCGGAACAGTGGATTACAGTATTATGTCCTTGGACGGAAAGCATAGATTGAACCTCTACTCATCTGCACAATACATTGACCGAAACTCCTACTACGGTTCACATTGCGACCCCAATGCTTACGGAACGACCTCCGACCTTACATTCCTTGCAGGAGCAATGGCAAACCATCGTTTGGACAAACTGCTTTTCTCAAAAGCCACAGTAACCTACGGAGTCGAGTTTAATATGAACGATTTGGACGATAAAGTCCCTGCACACGACATAAGAACGGAACAAAACGTTAATACATTGGGAGCATATCTGCAATCCGAATGGGTAAGCGAACATTTCAATCTGTTGATAGGAGCAAGAATGGACAAACACAAACTTTTGAATAATCCCGTCTTCGTTCCGAGAGTGAATTTGCTTTATAAACCGAGTGAGAAATTGCAAATAAGAGCAAGCTATTCCTCAGGCTATCGAGCACCGCAGGCTTACAATGAGGACTTTCACGTAACACAAGTCGGAGGACAAAGCCTGAGAACACGCCTTGCAGACAATCTCAAACCGGAATACTCAAACAGTTTCTCTCTTTCAGCCGACTATTATCTTCAAATCAGCGATAATTGGAGAGCAAACCTCTTGTTGGAGGGATACTACACCCTTTTGGACGATGTCTTTGCAACCCGCATTATAGTAAACGACACCGTGAACAATGTCTTGCAACAAGAGCGTTACAATGCTTCGGGAGCCACTAACTTGGGAGCAAGCCTTACGGCAAAAGCAGAGTATAAAGACATATTCTCCTGCACGGTAGGATACAGCATTCAGTCGAACAAATATAAGGAAACAGAGTATTGGTCGGAAGATGAGCAGGTTGCAGGAACGGACTACATATTGAGAAGTCCGGAAGACTACGGTTTCTTATCCTTGAACTATACAGCCATACCGAAAACCGCCATAAGTCTGAGCGGAACCTACACCGGCAAAATGAGAGTTGCCCATTATGCCGGCTATATAGAAAAAGACAGATTGGAAATAACTCCGAGATTTTTCGATATGAATGCCTCTCTAAGCTACGATATAAAAACCGGCAAAGGCATAGTTCTACAAGTCAAAGGCGGAGTGAACAATATATTCGACAGTTTCCAAAGCGATTTGGATAAAGGCGTTGACAGAGACTCCGGATATATCTACGGACCGGTCGCACCCCGTACGTATTATGTCGGAATAAAATTAAAAATGAAATAAAGCCTGCACCATAGGAACAAAAGCAAGTTTTGCATCATATTTCTTCCAAATAATTCGAGAAAACAGCGTTTCAATTTTGCGAAACGCTGTTTTTTTCTAAGCGACAGGCTTGTTTGCTGTTTTATGGATTTTTTTTGAAGAGAGAATGCCGCATATTTAATTTGTGTCGGCAATATTTTTTCACGCAAATTCCCCAATGCAAAAGAAAATTATTATATCTTTGCAGACAGTATTGCCGTTTGCATTGAGACGTAAAGCAGTAATGCAAGCGGAACTTGCAAGAATTTAATCACAAATAAATAATGAATATGAAACAGTTAAGATTAAAAATTTCGAGAGCAATTCGTTTCCTTGCCGTGATGGCGATATGCTTACCCGGCTCGCAAGCCGTAGGGCAGAATGAAGTTTTTACAAATATTTATGGCGATGACACCTTAACTTTCGTTACCAGAACACAAGGAGGTGTTAATCTGATTAGCGGAGGAAGAGGGGAACTTACCGTGCCATGCAGCGTTACTCACCCTCGAACCCACCAAGTGTACAACGTTGTCAATGTGGCACTGCTTCAATCAAGTGCCAGCGATAACAGCAAAATAACCTCCATCGATGTTCCCGGCTGCATAAAAATGGTTAAGATAGGACATGCTGTAGAGCATATCGTCTCACAACTTACCTCGGCTGTTCTTCACGAAGGAGTCGAAACTATCGGAAGCTCCGGCTTCAGTAATCATACAAATCTAAGTTCCGTTGTGATACCGGAAAGTATTACAACCATAGAACACAGTGCTTTTCGGAATTGCACTTCTTTAGTAACAATCAACCTGCCATCTAACCTTCAAGAACTTGGAGCCGGAGCATTTGAAAACTGCACATCTCTGACCGGTATTGAATTTCCGAGCAGCCTGACCACTATCAACAAATATACTTTCAGAGATTGCACCGCTATTGAAGAACTTGTGCTTCCAAATACAATAGACACCATATATGGATACTCTGCTGACACTAATCATCCGATAGGAGCCTTTGCGCGTAGCGGTCTGAGGAAAATCACCCTGCCAAGCAGTTTGAAATACATAGGAACACCCTTTGTCGGCTGTGAAAATTTGGATACCATAATATTCAATGCCATAAACTGCAATACTACTGAAATCTCCTCCTTTTACACTCAGAAGCCGGCATTAACCGCTCCCAATCTCAAAACCTTAATCATAGGAGACAGCGTACAAAGAATTCCTAAGTATCTTGCATCGGGAACCTCCTTGGATACGCTGAGAATTCCCAATAGCGTAAAAGTAATAGGCTATGGGGCATTTAAGGATTGCAAAAACTTGAAATATCTCGACCTCGGCACTCCGGACTCAATCTGCGATAATGCTTTCTATGGAGATAGTTTGGAATCGCTGACAATTCCATCAAGCGTCAAGTACTCACTCGGCAACTTCCTCTTGTCAACTCTGCGAACATTCAACTATAATGCGATAGATCTCGAGTACTTCAAATTTCAGGGTGATAACAGTTATGTAAGGGGTGATGACACCTTGGTGGTAAACATAGGAGACAGCGTAAGGCGTATCCCTATGTCTTTCTTGCGCTCCGCTAAGAACCTACGTTCAATAAGCATTCCTGCCAATGTCAAAATCATAGGAGAGTATGCCTTTAAGATGTGTCTTGGCTTGACAGAGGTAAATCTGTCCGAGGGCTTGGATACTATAATGTATGAAGCTTTTTATTCTACGGCTTTGGAAAACATAAAAATACCTAACACTGTAAGATTTATTGACTCTGATGCTTTTAGAAACTGCGATTCTTTACGAACGATTACCATAGGTAGGAATGTAGATTTTATAAACACCCGAGCCTTCAAATTCGATTCCTACAATAAGAAACTTGATAGCCTAAGATGTTTGGCAAGCGTTCCTCCTGTTTTAGGCACAAGTGTTTTCTCTACCGACACTTCCTCTGTTTTGATAGTTCCATGCGGAAGCAAGCCTGCATACCTTGCAAGCAGTTGGGCAAATTACTTTTCCTCGGAACAAATATTCGAGGCTTCGAGCTTCGATTTGAATATAGAGTCTGAAAACCCTGCTTTGGGCAGCGTCTCGGCAGCATATACCGACTGCGAACAAGTTGTTCTGACTGCCACACCGGAGATTTGTTCCCGCTTTACGGCATGGAACGACGGCAATACAGACAACCCTCGTACGATAACATTATCTCAGGACACAATATTCATAGCAAATTTCGAGAACATAATCTATGCCGACACCATATCGCAAACAATTAACGCAGGCACGAGCTTCAACTTCAACGGCAGAGAATTGACACAAACCGGCACATATACCGATACCCTGCAAACGCTTAACGGCTGCGACAGTTTGATAACACTGAACCTGACCGTCAGTTCATCTCTTAAAGAGAGTGTGTCAAACGAATATTCATTCAAACTATCTCCAAACCCTGCCAAGAACTTCGTAATCGTGGAATTTGAAACATTACAGGAAAACATGCCGCTTCAAATATTCGATATAAGAGGCAGGAAAGTGAAAATCGTAGAAGCCAAAGCAGGAGAAAAACAAAAGAGGATAGAACTTGGCGATTTTGCAAAGGGAACATACTTTATCCGCCTTGGCAACACAACAAAGAAACTGATAATAGAATAATCGAATAACAGAATAAAAAAGAACCAAATGAAATAGGCTACGCCATAATGGCGTAGCCTATTGGTTTAAATGCCGCTTATCGGCTTACTCGACTATCAGTTTCTTTGCCGCATTGCCGAGCATGATGGTATAAACTCCCTTAGGCAGCTTGCCTATCTCTATTCGCAAAGCCTCCTGACCGGCTTTGAGGTCGAACGTTCTTACCCTTCTGCCGTTGAGGTCGAGGATTTGAAGCAAGGTGTTTTCTTTCAATGCCTCGAACTCCAAGTTCACGAAACTCTTCGCAGGGTTGGGATACAATGCAAACTCTCTTGCGTTCACCTCTTGCAAAGATACAGCAGGCGAGAATATCGCCATGAAAGCCGTATCGCTTGTAATAGTTACCGTTCTCGGGTTTTCGGAATTGCCGTCGTTCCATATTACAAAGTTGTAACCCTCGTTTGCTGTTGCCGTCAATACTGCCGTATTGCCGTCCAAGGTATATGAGGCACTGCCCATCGTCTCGTCATTTACCGTCAGAGTGATTGTCGGCGTGCTTACTACCTCCGCGAATATCGCCACAAATGCGGTATCGCTTGTAATGCTTACCGTTCTCGGGTTCTCCGTATTGCCGTCGTTCCATATTACAAAGTTGTAACCCTCGTTTGCTATTGCTGTAAGAGTTCTGACTGCACAAGAAGAACTTCCTATTGCAACACTGCCGTAAGTCTCATCGTTTGCAGATACAGACAACTCAAAGGACAAATCTTCCGAAATGAGAATTGAATCGTAGATATTTCTACTAAATACTTCACGCCAATCACTTGCGGTATAAGCCTCCAAACAGCCGCAAGGAACGGTCAAAGTAGAAGTATAAGGAATGTCTCTACTAAAATCATTACTAATCGAAGGCGGAATACTTGCCAAACATTTGATTGAAGCCAATCTGTAACATTTGTAAAACGCATCTTCTTTAATAGATGTAACACTATTGCCAATAGTAATCGAGGTCAAGTTGCTGCAATAGGAAAACGTAGCGGTATCAATAATCGTAACACTGTTGGGAATGGTTACCGAAGTCAAGCTGTTGCAATCGTAAAACGCACATTGTCCAATAGACGTAACACTATTGCCAATAGTAACCGAAGTCAAGCCGCTGCAACTGTAAAGCGCATATTCTCCGATAGATGTAACACTGTTGGGAATAGTAACCGAAGGCAAACCGCTGCAAGCGTAAAACGCAGCATATCCGATAGACGTAACACTATTGCCAATAGTAACCGAAGTCAAGCCGCTGCAAGCGAAGAACGCAAAACTGTCGATAGAGGTAACGCCGTTGGGAATAGTAACAGAAGTCAAACCGCTGCAATAATAAAACGCACTATCTCCGATAGAAGTAACGTTGTAAGTCGTGCCATTGTATTCAATCGAACTCGGAATAACGACATCGCCGCTCACATGATTATTGGCAACATCAGATGCGGAATAATATGTTACTGCAACTGTATTTGTACTACCCGCAAGGATTTTGTAATAGAGTGTTTTCCCTTGATAAGTGTAGGAAAAGTCGTATGCCATCGCTTGTAGCGAAAGCAACATTATTGCCACTGCCATCATTACTCGGCACAGTGGCTTGCCGACAACATTTGATTTCATCATTTATATATATTTATCTCTGCCCAAGTCCCCAAGACAATTTGTATTTGCAGGCTTCTGCCCGCTTTATTCTCCATTGCGTACGAACATAAAAAAACGTGGGACTTTTGTCTTAATGGAGTGTGAGGTTCTGCAATTACCCAAGTAACCAAATAAGTAAAGCCCACGAAACACATCGTGAGCGTTCGTAACTTTACTCTGGTTACTTGTTTGAAACTTGCAGATTTCACACGTCCAAGTATAAGCAAAAACGCTTTATTATGCCATATAAATACGTACTAAATCAATCTGATCTTTTTTTTCTGCCTCCTTTCCTATGATTTATAATTTGCAAAGATATGAATTTCCAACAATTCCAAGCACATAATCAAAGAGAAAAGTAGGGTGGGCGGTAAGAAAACGAACATGGATTGAGATGAGTTCTCGGAAAGGAGGGAGGAAAGGCGGTGGATAGGGAGTAGAGAATGTAAAGAGAGAGGGAAAGAAAGTAAGGAATGGATAGAAACAAAAAATGCGTGCGATTTATCGAGTCGCACGCATGGTTTATTTTCAGGATGTTCTCTTGCGAGTTTACTTCACTTCCTCGAAAATAAACAGCACTTATTGTCAAGATTTATGATGACTTTGGTACAAATAAAGAATGCGATAAGCATCATGAATAACAGGAAGCAATAATTATCGAGAGTTATCCATACTCTAATGCAGACTGCAACATCTATCGTTTGTTCTCTATTTCCATCCTTGGTGAGAAGGGTAGTGAAATCTTTCACCCCTGCGAATTATTTGGCACAAATATATTCCTTTCATGCAAATACGTTCATGGGATTTTCCACAATCTCTACTGCGGAAAGGAATATGATGTCATTTTCTTGCTCGTGGTCGAAGTAGTTATAAGCATTCTCATGATAAGTCAAGAATATCGTCTTAACAGTGTATTGGGCATCTACTTCAGGCACATATAACTTAAACTTATTGATATTACCTTTACACCAAACATCTCTGTCTATTACATGCGATAGTTCTTTGTTCACAATCTTTCGGTTCTGCTGTATCAACTCGTATGCAGTTCTACTCTCTGAGAAATTTTTTGCCTCTATACAAACAATCTGCTTTGTTTTTTTATTTATAAGGAGAACATCAATATCTCCAAGTTGTTTGGGGGCATTGAGAGGCTTACCTGGCATAATCTCGACCTCTGTACCAACATATAAGTAATCAAGGGATAAACTTTCGTATAATCTCTTTATACTTAGGGTAAACTCATGACCTTTCTCATTATTTACCTTAGATACAAGAGCCTTCATTTCTAGGGTCGTATTAACCACAGTTCCATTATTCAATCGTTCTACTCGAATCATCCAACTCTCATATAATGTCTTAATTGAATAATAGATATTGCCCTCAAAGAGTATCCAAGGTCTTACTGTAATCTGCACAGGACGATTAAACCTCTGAACCCACTTGTCGCTAAACTTAAGATCACCATTATTGAGATCCTTCGTAAGGACAAAGTTCGCCATGAATACTTTCGCCTCTTCTTCATTAAATATGCCAGCACATACTTTCTCAAAGAACTTTTTCTCCGGTAACACCATTACTGGTTTCTTATTTTCCTTGGCATAATCAATTGAAGCCATTAGTATCTTACAATACTTCTCAAATGAGATGCCGAATTGCGCTTTATAAGCTCTTACAAACGTTTCGTCATTTGGGCTGATAGAAGAAGTTGGGATCAGATTATGCAATCTTGTGTACAAATCCAGATCTCTCATTGGCAACTCTCTTAGCCGATAAAAATAGTCATTTAGTTTATCAATCACAGGCCTCGACATTACCAGTCTGCCATTTTTTAGGATTATCAATTCAGAACCTTTTATCTTCTCGCCTAATTGATCCATATATACACCCATATCCAAACTAAAGTGCATCAGAGCAAATAAGCGATCGAACTTTTCCAATTCAGGCTTCCCTCCGGTATTGTGAATATCCTTCAGGACAATGGTTTCAATCATACCTTGTGTCAACGTATTCATCTCCGAATATTCATTGACATAATCAAGCTGATTATCAAATGTTGCATCTATAAAAGAATAGGCCTTGCTTAATGACTCATACCTTCGTTGTGTAAGCTTCGACCAATAGATCATGGCATGATGGAGCTCAAGAAGACTTGTAAGAAGTTGTTTGGTATCCATCTCTTTCAACAGTTTTGTTACTTCGGCAAGGATATAATCAGATACTCGAATCATGATCTTCTTCGACTCCTCAAAATTAAAAGTTTGTTCTGAACCTTTAATATTTAGGAAATCAGCAATCTCTGAAAGAATCTTATCACAATATCTGGAATTGACATAATAGCATGAGTCAACACTATCCTTCTCGTCAATAATAGTTATATTTTCACTCTTGCCAACCTGAATAAATCTACCTGGTGCAGCATCAAACAATTGCATACCAGCATCAAATAATAATTCGTTTGAAGAGAATCCACAATCTTTAATTGCTTTGAGGAATTGGCCTACTAAATCTCTCTCCAAAGTAGTAGCATCCGAACTCATCATTTCTTCTGGAATACAAAATACTATTATGTTATCATTTGCCTTTTTCCACTTGTATTTGCTACCCTGCAAAATCAATAATTCTACATGAAGAGCATGGCTAATACTGTCAATTCCCATTTTTTTCTCAAGAGCATATACCCAATTCATCAACGCGATGGTTACTTCTCTACCCAATATGTGAAACTCTTCTTTGCAATCCAAATGAATCCACAATTCACAATTTCGTAGCTGAAGCATGAGTAGGTTCTTTACCATCATATATGGTACATAGATAGGTATCTGCTTTGGTATGTCGGCATAGTGCTTGACCATGACATAGCTACTTTGCGGTGCATACTGTACTATATGCTCATCCTGGCCGCACAAATATTTCTCACGCATTGATAGAGCGTAACCTATTTCCACGAACATGATATCTGGCATTTCATCCAGATAGAATGTATTATGGTTAGAACTATAGTATGCAAATCTATCAATTTCTTGGACGGTAGGTACAAATCTTTGTCCTCCCCTGTCTTGATCATAATAGTATAGATTCAGCAGATTCATTCTATCTTGACCCATGACGATTTTCAGTTCCTCAACAGAGAAGCGGGTGATGTCACGACTGAAAGTCAAGAACAGATCTTTTTCTGCCATCTTTTGCGTAACCAAGAACGTAAATATTGTTTTAGATGGGTAGGCATGATTAAGTGCAACCTCCGAATCCTTAACCGCTTGATACAGTTTTGTTTCCCTATCTGTTAAGACGATTGCAATATTGGCAACCTTATCTTCATCAAAACGGAACCAAAGAAAAGGTATGTCTTGGTAATTATTTTTTTCTATAAATAATCCATGACCATTTTGCAGGAGAAATCCAGTTTCTTGGATCATCTCTTTTTCTATTAATGAGAGAAACGTTTTCTCGCCCATTTCCTTTACAAGAATACCATAGCATAGTCTGTAGGCTAGCCTTAAGAGATTAGCTGGAAACAAAACCAAAAATTCTCCATTATCAAGTTTTAAGAACGGATGCAACTCAAACATATCGCTATGGCCTAATCGAGATAATTCTTTTTCGTACTCTTTCCTTTTCATGCATAACAACAATGGTTGCAGATACTTTTCCTCAACTTGATATTTTGCTAAAATGGAGTTTACCTCAACTTTGCTAAAACAGTTATATGATTCACACTCGCCATATTCCTTGTAGTTTGAGGTATAAACCGATTCTGCATCGTATTTACCACATACATTACGATTATAGTTAAATCTATCTGCTATTTTATTGGAGATTTCCAATATTGCATAGACAATTGCCAACTTACTTCGATCAATCTTTTCCTTATGAGCCAAAAACAATAACTGGCTGAGAAGATACTTATGAGTCAAATAGAACGCAGAAAATACCTTGTAAGAACCAATTGGAGTATTTACCGTTTCAACAAATAATATCTCCTGCGGATCTTCAAACTGCGGATTGCCATACTCAAGAATCCTATCAATGTGGCTCCAATCATACTTTCCTCGTCTCCACATCAAATATGCTTCGGCCAATGCCATTTCCAACCTATAACAGAAACTGGAATTTTCCTGCAACACAGATAAATAAGAGAGATACTTAAGCATCTTATCGCCTTTCAAGTTATGGTAGAATTTATATTGCATTATAGTACTCCTGATTTTCCTCTTGAAGTATGTTATCGATTCAATTTTATGCTTCAATCATTTTGTTCATAATAGTACGAATAATCAATACCTTTCATAAACATTTCTCTGTCATCAATCTTTGTGGTAAGTGCGGGCTTTACTAAAGTCTTTATATATGCACTATCAGATACACTCTCTCGCATAGCATTCAGATATTCGTTTTTGTCTATTTGACTCCAATCAATACACCTTTTGAGAGAACGCTTCAGCATAAGGTCAAGCCAAATGCGAGTGCTACGACCATTACCCTCCATAAAGGGATGGGCTACATTCATCTCAACGTATTTGTCCATAATCTCATCAAAGGTTGTTTCGGGCATTCGTTCTATTGTTTGTAGCGTATCGGGAAAGTGTATACAATTAGCAAACGTAAATCCTCCTTTGGATATATTCTTATTTCTGATTTGTCCGGCAAACTCATATAAGCCTCCAAAGAGATAAGCATGTATCTGTTGCAGACATTTTAGAGTCCCTGGCTCTGCCGTTTGCAAGATACCACTTTCAAAGAGTTGGTAGGCTTTCTTCTTGCTCTGCCCATCAATAGTATTATCGCTATATATAAACCAGTCAAGAAAGTCATTAGCACGGTTACTTGGATAGTTCTTTGCCAACAATATAACACCCTCACTATTGAGAACATCAGCAACACGTAGTTTCCCATCAGGTGCTTCAAATTTGAAGCTGTGAGTAGCACTCACGAGTTCAACACCTTCTTGCTTCAACTTTTTTTTCAACCATCGCCAGTAATTACCAGCTTTTGTATAGTCAGACTCGTTATTAATCGCACGAACGACGTCTGTCGCTGAAAACCACCAACAGTTTTGTTTCTCGTCCCATACAGCCCTTACTTCACGGCCGTTAAAAAAACGAATTGATTTCTTATGTTGTTCCGTATACTCTGCCATAATGAAAATCGTTATTCATCTGGTGTCTTAATCAAATCCTTTGAACTCACCTGTAAAATCTCCACAATCTGGAAGAGGGTTTCGAGGCTTGGTTTGTATCTATTGCAAACATAGGAATTGACAATGCTGAATTTTTGCCAAGTTTTTTAGCAAGCCATGTTTGCTTGATTCCTTTCTCCTCAAGCACTTCTTTTATTCGATTCATGGGTTTATCCACCTCTTTCAATATTCTCTGTTTGATAGCGCAAAGATATGAAATAAAAGAGCATAGAAAAAAGGAAATAAGGATTTATTTTCTCATTCCATTAAAAGATTTAATGGAAAAAGGAAATAAGCATTGATTTCCGTTGTTTTATGAACTCAGCTTGCGTATGAAGTTCATTTGCCTGCGATGTATTCAGACGTTCCCTTTCAGCCATTCACGCTTGACATTCTCTTTTCCAGAAACAATATATAATCCGTATTTCTTGGTCAGTTCCATGCAGACCTTTGTGCTACATAACTTTTCATTTTGATCCGAAATTCTTCGACTATCATTATCGATACGATTGATTACTATGTATATGTGTATATATAACTTCAGAGCGCCTTACTTCTGACGAGTCGGTATAGCATATCTCTGCAAACATCGTATAGAGCAATTATCGATGTAATATCTTGTCAAGAAAGGTCTCCCCACACAATTCGCACTTTATACACTAATAAGTCGCGACACAAATCTGGTACAAATATACGACTAAAATCAATAGAAGACGAAGAAATAAGAGAAACTATCAAAAATAAAAATAGCAGTAAGATAGTAACTTACTGCTATTTACTATTCGATTAATGCTCGTTTGTGAGCGTAATCACTTCACTTCCTCGAAGTCGGTATCGGTTACTTCGCCGTCTTGATTGTTTCCGCCATGATTTGCATTGTCGGAACCTTGTTCAGGATTTGCTCCCTGCTCTTGGTTTGCTCCTGCATTTTGAGAGTACATGTCGGCTGAGGCTGCTTGGAATACTGTGTTTAGTTTTTCCATGGCTTTGTCTATTGCCGGAATGTCCTTGGAGGCATGAGCTTCTTTCAATTCTTTCAAGGCGTTTTCTATTTCGCTTTTCTTATCGGCCGGCAATTTCTCGCCATTTTCTTTCAAAGCTTTCTCGACTTGGAAAATCATTCCGTCCGCCTGATTGATTTTCTCTGCTTCTTCCTTCAATTTCTTGTCGGCATCGGCATTTGCTTCGGCTTCTGCTTTCATTCTCTTGATTTCCTCTTCGCTCAATCCGCTGGAAGCCTCTATCCTTATGGATTGTTGCTTGTTGGTTGCCTTATCTTTCGCAGATACATTCAAGATACCGTTGGCGTCTATATCGAATGTTACTTCGATTTGAGGCACTCCTCTTTGTGCAGGTGGAATACCATCGAGGATAAACCTGCCTATGGTCTTGTTGTCGGTCGCTCTGGTTCTTTCTCCCTGCAATACATGGATTTCAACAGATGGTTGATTATCTTGTGCGGTAGAGAAGACCTGAGTTTTCTTTGTAGGTATGGTTGTGTTTGCTTCTATCAATTTGGTCATCACTCCGCCTAAGGTTTCTATACCCAAGGATAGCGGCGTAACATCAAGCAACAACACATCTTTAACCTCTCCTGTCAAAACGCCGCCTTGTATTGCGGCACCGACTGCAACAACCTCATCGGGATTAACGCCCTTGGAAGGTGCTTTGCCGAAGAAATCTTCAACTATCTTTTGAACGGCAGGGATACGTGTACTACCACCGACCAAGATTACTTCGTTTATTTGGCCCTTGTCCAAACCTGCATCAGCCAAGGCTTTCTTACAAGGTTCTATCGTGGCTTTTATCAAGTCATCACAAAGTTGTTCAAATTTTGCTCTTGACAATGTGCGTACCAAGTGTTGAGGAACGCCATCGATAGGCATTATATAAGGAAGATTGATTTCCGTTGTGCTTGAAGAAGACAACTCTATTTTTGCTTTTTCTGCTGCTTCTTTCAAACGTTGTAAAGCCATAGGGTCTTTTCTCAAATCGACGTTGAAGTCTTTTTGAAATTCTTCCGCAAGCCAATCTATGATTCGTTTATCGAAGTCATCACCTCCCAAGTGTGTATCTCCATTGGTTGACTTCACTTCAAATACTCCGTCCCCCAATTCAAGGATTGAAATATCGAATGTACCGCCACCAAGGTCGAATACTGCGATGTGTGCATCTTGGTCTTTTTTATCCAATCCGTAAGCCAAAGCTGCCGCTGTCGGTTCGTTGATTATTCTTCTTACCTTCAAGCCTGCGATTTCTCCGGCTTCCTTGGTGGATTGACGTTGTGCGTCATTGAAGTATGCCGGTACCGTTATAACGGCTTCCGTTACCTCTTGACCCAAGTAATCCTCCGCTGTCTTTTTCATCTTTTGCAAGATGATTGCAGAAATTTCCTGTGGAGAATACAATCTTCCCTCGATATCGACACGCGGAGTATTGTTATCGCCTTTTACAACCTTGTAAGGGACATTGGCAATCTCTCTTTGAACCATATCATAACTCTCACCCATAAATCTCTTTATGGAGTAAACTGTGTTGTGAGGGTTTGTGATTGCCTGACGCTTTGCAGGGTCGCCCACTTTTCTCTCTCCGGAAGAAATAAATCCCACTACGGAAGGCGTTGTTCTTCTACCTTCGCTGTTTGCTATCACTATCGGTTCGTTGCCTTCCATTACGGCTACGCAACTGTTCGTTGTACCTAAGTCTATTCCTATTATCTTTCCCATAACTCTTATGTTTTTATTGTTCGTTATTTAATTGATTGTTTACACCCTTGGATATTCAACTTCCGTGCCAAAATCGAATAAGCTCGTTTTGCTGACAAATTGTCAGATTTGGTATTTCCACAAATCATGAAGAACGGACGATGTTGCAATCACGGCTGTCCTCTAACAGGAACAAGACTTCACAGAACCTTATAAAGCATCTACCGTAATTATATCCGGATTACCGAACATCTTTTCGGCATACGAACTTATTATGTCAAACGAATCCTTTGCTATAAGGCTGTTTCGACATTCCTCTTCCTGCAAATTCTCATTTCTTTCCACCTTCTCACGAGAGAAAAGATTGAATATAAGAGTATCAAGCCTTATTCCCCTGCTTTTCATGGCTTCAAAACCCAAAAGCGAATGGTTGATTGCTCCGAGGAAAGGATTGGTTACGAAAACAACCTTGTAATTCATCTGTGCCACGTAGTCTATCGTCAGAAAATCCTCCCTTATCGGTACCATCAATCCTCCTGCCCCTTCAACAAGAAGTCTGTCATATTTGTTCGCAAGGTATTGCGTTTTTGCATTTATGGCATCAAGTTCGACCTCTTTTTTGTCCAAACGTGCGGCAAGGTGAATCGATGAAGGAAACGAAAACATCTGCCCGCAGGTAGTCTGATTTATATCGTCCTCATTAAGTTGCATTCCCATTATGCGGCGATGTGTCAAGATGTCTTCCGAAATGGCTGTACAACCTGTTTGAATGAATTTCTGTGTAATGACATTTATACCTTCCGAACGCCACTTCGCCGCAAGGAAAGCCGTGGCATATGTTTTTCCTATATCCGTTCCTATGCCCGAAACGAAGTAAATATTATCTTTCATCATGTTTTCTTTTTCTCAACAACAAATAAACAGGATTATATGTGAGCATACATTTCCCTGCACAGGTAAATCTCTTTTCGTATTCGGATTTGAAACGTATGTATTCCGTTTTTGTCCATCGCTTTTCCTGTACGGCATTCACCCCTGTCGCTTTTAGAGAATACAATAACTCATCGGGAGAATCAAATCCGACTTCAACCACCTCATCTTTCAAAAACAATGTCTCGAATAAAGGTTCTGCCTTATACGAAAGTTCCTTTACGCTCATATAATCAAGACCTCGAAAACCCAAATCGGCAAATTGCCTGAAATTCTCCTTGCCGAAAGAAGACAACAACAGCAATCCCTCATCGCACAAGGCATTATAAGATTTCCGAAAGAACATATCCATATCTTCGAACCACTGTACACACGAGGCGGAAGCTATAAGATCCACATTACAAGGGTAATCTATTTTTTCGGCATCGCCTTCCAAAAATCCTATACCATCGACAGGCGGCTTTGAAAAAGCAATATCATTGGCAATATAACTTTCAAAACTCAACCTTTCGAGTAATGCCTTCGTCAAAAAGCCGCTTCCGCAGCCTATTTCGAAGCACCGCGAAGGCATAATGCAATGCCCGCTCTCTTCTCCGGCTGTACACTTCTCCACCAATAAGTCTGCCAAAGTTTCCGCAACCTTTCTTTGCACCACGGCATACTCTTCGTATGTCTTCGCAACCTTTGAGAACCGTTTCCCCACCAAGCCCTTATCCGACATCGTTCCTTGATTTTATTCTTTCGACGAAACACGCCGCCGGTTGATGCCTACAAAAGCACTTTCGCCCGCATTTCGCAGACGAACCGACCCTTTTCTCCATCGAAAAGCCATTGCAAATATTGCTAAACATGTTCTATCGTGAAAATGAATTGTTTCTGTATCTTTCTTCTATATCTGTATAAAACCAGATAGTACACAGCCGTTGCCAAAAGAGCGATAAGACACGAGACGGCTTCATCGAGTCCGGCTATTTGCAGACTTGAAACCATTGCAAGCATGAGAACGGCAAACGGCAACAAGAATGCAAGCAACACCGCTTTGAAACCGAGTTTCGTAGTTATGCCTACCTTGACTCTATCGCCTTTTGCATATCTGTCTGCCTGCGAAGTATGTACCTCTATCTCCTTTTCTTTCTTATCCGACGAAGAACAAAAATCCCGTGAATGGCAACCTGCACACGCAGACATCTGTTCGATTCTCACCACAACCTTTTCGCCTTCGCTTTCCACCACAACACCTACCCTTGTGCCGCAATCCTCCATATTTCTTTTGTCTTTCGTCTTTAAATGACCTTGATTGCCGAACTCGAAATCCAACCCTCCTTGCCGTCCTCGGTCTTTACGAACACTTCTTCGCCTGTGCGTTTTTCTATCTTCACTTTCTGTCCTTTGAAAAGCTTAGTGTCATTATCCGAAGACGAAGTTTGATTTCCTTTCAAGCTCACATCGGAAGAGAAAACTATCGCATAATCCTTGTCGTGTATAAGATTTTGACGATACAAGCCCAAACTGAAACAGCCAAGGCTCAATACCAATGCAAACAAAGAGAGATAGAATAACAGCACCTTATGATCTATATTGAAATAGTAAAGAAAGAAAGCTATACATGTGCAGGCAAAAAGCACACAAAACAAAATTGCCCACGCCAAAGGAGACATCAAATTTGCCAAAACTTTGACCCAACGAATCAAAAAGAAGTCCGGCATTACATAAACCTCGCCGGCAAGACGACTGCGACAAACTTTGTAATTCGTCATCAGTGTTTTATTATCAGGGGTAAGGCGTAAGGCTTTCTCATAATAAAGTATGGCTGTCGTATAATCACTCATTCTGAAAGCCGTATTGGCAATACAATGATATAATTTGGCATTGGAATTATTCTTTTCGGCTTTTTGATATAATTCCATTGCCTTTGCATAATCCTTATTTCTGTATGCCGCATCTGCCTGCGACATATCTTGAGCGGAAAGGCTGCTTGTCAGGCAGACAAAAGCTGCAAAAATGACAGGCATTGCTTTTGCCGTGGAAGATTTCCTGCTTTTGGTCATATTGGTCTCTATATCGGTTATGGTTTCCACCGTTTGCTCATATAACTTACGGTATTCCGAAGGCTGTTTGTTTTGAGAAAAACGAATATATTCGCAATTTGAAAGCGTTTGAAGAGCATTCTCCAATATTGTTTCCTCCAAAGAACTTTCGTTGAGAGATTTCCTAATATTATCTATATTCAAATCATAGGTTGAAATCCTGAACTTATCGCTCAGATAGTTCCATAACGCCTGACCGATTTCCTTTTCAAATTCTTCCCCTTGTCCGGTTCTCAGATACATCTCTGCTTTCTTCAATCTCTTCACGGCAACACGATTGGCTTTTTTGAGTTTCATGCCTGACACATCTTTCCTTTGTTTGATTTGTTGCTTGGTAAAATATATGGCAAGTAAAAGTCCCAACACCAAAAGCAACGGTATGATGTAGAACATGAGAGAAGAAAACACCTTTATCTGATTTGCCTCCTTGGAAAGCCTGCCGGCGAAAATATCGGTTATGTCCATATTGCGGTATCTTTCCCTTTCCGACATTTGTTTGGCAAAGCCGCCATCGTTATTTCCTTTCTTTATGTTTAAGCGGAACTCTTCTGTCGAAAGGGTTTTATATTCCCTGCTTACAGGGTCGAAATATGTAAATTTCAAAGCAGGTATGGTATAATTGCCTTCAACCCTCGGTATGATGATGTAACGAAATGTACGACTACCGCTTTGACCTGCTGCAGTCTTGGTTGTTTTATCCGAAATATCGGGGTCATACAGCTCGAATTGTTCGGGTATTTCCAATTTGGGTGCCTCTATCAAACTGAGGTTTCCCTGTCCGCTGATTGTGAAATCCAAACTTATTGCCTCATTCGTCTTACAATAAGAAGTATCTATGGAGCATGAAATATCAAACCTGCCCACTCCTCCTGAAAAATCTTCCTTGCAAGGAGGCAAATCTTTGACTTCTATTGTCAGAGCATTGGTCTTTAATTTCTTATTGACCTTTTCAAATACAGGAGTTACGTTTGCAAAGAAAGGGTCGTTGAAAAAAGCATCGAAGAAAGGATCTCCGGTGGATACTCTACGTCTTTGAGTTGTACCTGTTTGAAGATGAACAACCACTTCCAAGCCCATGGGTTGTATATGCAAAGTTCCGGACTTTTGAGGATAGACTAAAACTTTTCGCAGAGTTGCTACCTGATATGTCTTACCGTCTATGATTTCTCTTTCCAAAGTAGGAGTTGTCTGATTGTCCAATTCCTCCACCCAAAAGCCCTGAGAAGACGGGAATTTATCCACCATATATTCCGAAATAGGCACAAGGGTATATATCTTATACGATATTACAATCTCCTCACCTTTGAAAACGTTTGTCTTGTTTGGTATCGCTCTTACGAAAACAGCTTTATCGTCTATTACCTTCACGGCAGGACTTGCTGTACTGTTGTTTCCATGCTTCGCAGCACTGCCACTTTGCGAACGTTGTGCCATGGAGGGATTATCCTCTACGCTTATCGTTACAGGTGCCGTTGTATATAGTTTGCCGTTTACTTTTACTCGTGCCGAAGGTATGATTATCTTTCCGCTTGTAAGGCTTTGCAACCAAAAGGAGAAAGATGTGGAACTGTTATCCGTGCGTTTGCCGTTTATTATGCTTACCGAAGAGGAACGCGATGTCGAGGGTCCGCCAAGTATATTTACGTTATGGAAAGTCGGAGCGATAAAATTGCTGACTTCCGAGGCGTTTATCGTAAAGCTAACCCTGAATCTCTCATGTAAACCTACCACTTTCGGAGCTTCACATTTGAATACAATATCTTGCGACCAAAGATTGAAGGTCGCAAATAAAACCGCAAAAAATACAAACACTCTTCTTTTCATCTCTACCAATCTTTTTCCACTCTGCGTTTTTGAGCCTTATCCTCTTTTTGATGCTTTATCTTGTTCAGAGTATTTTTCTCATTATTCTTCAAAGCCTCCAACATACGCTTCACCTCTTTCTTGTCTTTCTTTCCGCCCTGTGCGTTTTGGGAGTCCTGATTTTGATTTTTTTTCTCATCGTTTCGGTTCTGAGAATCGTCTTTTGGGTTTTTCTTTTCGTCTTTCTGTTGTTTTGAGTCTTTATTTTGATTTTGTTGTTGCTGCTGTTGCTGTTGGTTTTGCTGCTGTTGATTGTTTTTATTTTCCTGCTCGTCTTTCTTCAAAAGGTATTGTGTCAAAGCAAGATTGTATTTGGCATTGCTGTCCGACGGGTTCAATCGCAGGCTTGCTTTGTAATACTCTGCTGCTTCTTTAAGATATTTTGTCGATTGCTCGGTATTCTTTACTGTATCGGATTGAGACAATTTGAAATTGGTATTTCCGAGATTATAAATACCGTTTGTACGATTCAGAGTATCCTCCGGAGAGAGTGATTTAAGGAATGAACCATAATATTTGGCAGCTGTATGCAATTTATCGTCCTTGTCTTGCTTATATGAAGCATTTGCAAGATTATATTCCGCCTTTGCATAATTGGAATCTGCTGCAAGGGAAGCTCTATATGCCTCTTCCGCTTGTTTAAACTCCGATTTGTCAAAGGCTTTGTTACCTTTTCTTAATTCGTTCTTTTCTCTGTCGCAGCCGATGCAAACGCAAATAAGCACAGACAAACACAACATTATTTTCTTCATCTTCCTACGAATTTATTTGCCGAAAAAGAATTTACGGTTTATGTACTTGTTCTTACGCTCGAAGATTACATACTCCACCAACAACAGAAGCAATGCAATCATTGCAGGAATATAAAATCTGCTTTCATAACTTTTGTATGCCACTGCTTCGTATTCGTTCTTCTCCATCTTGTTTATTCTCGCCAAAATATGCTCCAAGCCTATTGAAGAGTTATTTGCACGTATGTAAGTTCCGTTTCCTTTGTCGGCTATTTGTTTCAAAAGTTTTTCATTCAACTTTGTAAGGACGATATTGCCGTTCACATCTCTTTTGTATTCATTAGTTCCGTTTCTTTGTTTGATTGGAATAGGTGTTCCCTCTCCAAGTCCCAATCCTATGGTATTTATTACCACTCCATCGGAAGCTATTTCCTTTGCCACATCAAGTGCGTCCTCTTCGTTATCCTCTCCGTCCGAGATAAGGACTATACTGCGGGAGCGTTTCTTATCCTGCTGTTCGCCAAAGGCGGAATAAGCTGTTTTCAAGCTCTCTCCTATTGCCGTTCCCTGTGTTTCTATCATGGAGGGTTCGATAATATCTATAAAAGTCTTGGCTGCTGCATAATCACTCGTCATCGGGAGTTGTACAAATGAAGTTCCTGCAAAAACGACCAATCCTATACGATCGCTGCGAAGCTGATTTATCAAACTGTTTATGGATTGCTTTGCCCTCGTTATTCGATTTGGTTTCAAGTCTTGGGCAAGCATGCTGTTGGAAATGTCAAGGCAGATTATCAAATCCGTTCCCTGTCTTTCTTTCTTGCCTACCGAGGTGCCGCTTTGCGGATTTGCCATGGCAATTACAAGAAAGAAGAAAGCAATATTAAGCAATGCGAACTTCAAATTCTGCTTTCCAACGGACAAATCAGGCATTATTATTTCCTGAACCCTTGCCGATGCCAAATCTTTCAACTTTCGCTTCTTTGAACGTACGTAAAAGAAGTATAGGACATAGAACAATGGTATCAATATCAAAAGATACAAAAACTGCGGACTTTCCAAACGCAACATATCTCTATTCTTATGGATTGGTTCTAAATACGGTTTTTCTCAAAAGGACTTCCAAGCAAAGCAGAAGCAGAACGAAAGGTATGAGTCTTTGTCCCACATCGGTCGATTCTTTGTAATAAGCTACATCTATCTTGGATTTCTCCATTTTGTCTATCTCATCGAATATTGTTTTCAAGGAAGAGCCTTTCGTGCTGCGGTAATACTTTCCTCCTGTGGTCTTTGCTATATCTTGCAACAAGGCTTCATCGATTTTAACCTCTATATTCTGATATTGTTTGCCGAAAGGAGTTTGATAAGGATAAGGAGCATAACCCATTTTTCCTATGCCTATGGTATAAACCCTTATCCCGTATTCCTTTGCAATGCTTGCAGCGGTCAGAGGGTCTATTGCACCCATATTGTTTACTCCATCGGTAACGAGAATTATTACTTTGCTCTTAGTTTTTGCGTCCTTGACTCTGTTGATTGCCGTTGCCAACCCGTCTCCTATTGCCGTACCGTCATCTATTTCCCCACTGCGTATGGATGAAAGAAGTTCCAAAAGAATGTTATGGTCGATGGTCGATGGGCATTTGGTATAGGCTTCACCGGCAAACACGACTATTCCCATATTATCGCTTTTCCGTGCCTCTATGAACTGTTGCGTTACTTCCTTTGCGGCTTCCAAACGGTTCGGACGGAAGTCTTCCGCAAGCATCGAGGTGGAAACGTCCAACGCAAAGACTATATCTATGCCTTCTATGCTTTTTTCATCTCTTGAAAAATGCGTTTGCGGTCGTGCTATTGCAATTATCAGTAACGCAAGTGCCGCATAACGCAAGTAATCCGGCAATCTTCTCAATCTTAACCGCCATGTCTTTCTTGCTGAAGAGAATTGCGAAAGATCGGAGTAAAGGAAATCGGCATGTATGCGTTTGTCGAAACGATACCGGAACAATATCAGCAAAGGTATCGCCGACAAGAGAAACAACAAATAGGGATATTGAAAACTTATCTGGTTCATCATTGCGGATTTTGAGGGTTTTCAACTTGCTTTGTGCCATTCACAAAACTTACAGCCGAATTCCACATATTTCGGTCTGTGATTTGATCCGGTTGATATTTGGCGAACTTGACCAAATCTGCCGTTGCAAAGAGTTTATGTGCCGTTGCAAAGTTTTCGTTATCTATTTCGTTGCAATGCTTCATTTGTTCGTCAATCTGCTGCGTCGTCATCTCGTGTGCAGATATGGCAAAGCGTCCCTCCAAGTATGTCCACAGGATTTCGCACAGTTCACTGTAATATTGTTTCTTCAATCCCTGTTCGCTCAAACGCTTCAATCGTAAATCTTCGAGGCTTTGCAATGCTATTATATGCGGTGCCACATAGACCTCCGGCTTTTTTTGCTCCACTGTCTCGACAGGGCGATTTTTCAGATACCTTATCACGAAATACATTATGCCTGTCAAAGCAAGTATAATCAAAAACAGATAAATCAAAGGCAATACTTCCTTTATGCTGAAAGGTTCTTCAAGCCGGCTTTTTATATCTTTGATTTCTGTTTTCGTCGTATCTATGGGATACTGCAATATTTCTATTTGCGATGGCAATATTTTGTACTGTTTTTCTCCGTTTTTACTCTCACATATCACCGAGAGGCTGTCGCCCACATTGCGAAGCCCGGGAATAAAACTCATATATCTCTGTCTGTATTGCAGATACATTTTTCCGGCTTGCTTCAAAGTATCAGTCAAAGTGGCTTGTAATTCCAAACTATCTGTATTTGGAAATTCGTTAATCAGTTTTTGGTCTTCGCCCTGCACAAACGGGACACGGAATTTCAGTTCTATGACATCACCTATGTTATATTGTCTTTTGTCGCTCCTGCTTCGTATATCTTGAGCCGACAGGCCGATACAACATAAAAGCATACTATATAAAAGGAATATGACTATCGTTCTTTTCATTCGTTTATCTCCTTCCTTCGGCAGCGAAAAGTTTCACCAACTGCTTTATATAATCCTCTCCGCATCTTATTCTGATGTTGTCTATGCCGTATTTCTTCATTTCATTCGTGCAAAGCATCTGCTGTTGTTTGCGATAAGAAGCAAAATTCTCCCTCGTCTGTTTGTCGGAAGTGTCCACCCAACGGATTTTATCGGTTTCCGTATCTTTGAATTGCATCAATCCCATGTCCGGAAGCTCGAACTCTCTGCTGTCGTTAACGAATATGCAGGAGAAATCGTGCTTACGGGCTACGATATGCAGACTGTCGCCGAATGTTCCGAAGCCATCGCTTATCAAAAAGCATGTCGAACGCTTCTTGACCACGTTATTCAAAAATATCATCGGACAAGAAAAGTCGGTACCGCCGTTTGTACGATTGAATGAAAGCAATTCACGGATTATGGTCAGTATGTGGGATACTCCTTTCTTGGGAGGGATATATTTCTCCACCTTGTCGGAAAACAAAATCACCCCTACCTTGTCGTTGTTGTGGATTGCCGAGAACGCCAATACGGCAGCAATCTCCGTTATCACTTCCGATTTGAGATTATCTCCCGAACCGAAAAATGTACTTCCGCTTACGTCAATCAGCAATACGACGGTCAGTTCCCTCTCTTCCTCAAACACCTTGACGTACGGGTGAGTACTCCTTGCGGTTACGTTCCAATCTATATTCCTTATCTCGTCTCCGTAAGAATACTCCCTGACTTCACTGAAAGTCATACCCTTTCCCTTGAACGCACTATGGTATTGCCCTGCGAAAACGTCCTGAGAAAGCCTTTTGGCTTTGATTTCTATCCTCCTGACCTTTTTAAGTATGTCCTCCGTGTTCATTTCTCAATCAAGGAACATCTATCTTGTTGATTATTTCGGTTGCAATGTCTTCCGATTTGATGTTTTCGGCTTCTGCTTCGTAGGTAAGACCTATTCTATGACGGAGAACGTCCAAGCATACGGCTCTCACATCTTCCGGAATGACGTAACCTCTTCTTTTTATGAAAGCCAAAGCACGTGAAGCCAAAGCAAGGTTTATCGTTGCACGAGGAGAAGCTCCGTATGCAATGAGAGGCTTTATCTTGCTCAAACCGTAATCCTGCGGAAAACGGCTTGCAAAAACTATATCCGTGATATAATTTTCAATCTTGGCATCTATATATACCTCTTTCACCACCTCTCTCGCATGAATGATGTCCTGAGGCTTTATAACAGGTGAGATGGTCTGACTTGTAGGCGATATACGACTTCTCAATATCTCCTTTTCCTCTTCCTTATCAGGATAAGTTATCACAACCTTCATCATAAACCTATCCATCTGAGCTTCCGGCAAAGGATAAGTACCTTCCTGCTCTATGGGGTTTTGAGTTGCCAGCACCAAAAAAGGCTCTTCCAATTTGTAAGTAGTCTCTCCTATTGTTACCTGCCTTTCCTGCATAGCCTCCAACAAAGCCGACTGCACCTTTGCGGGAGCACGGTTGATTTCATCCGCCAACACGAAGTTGGAGAATATAGGACCTTTCTTCACGGAAAAACTTTCCTCCTTTGGAGAGTATATCATCGTACCGAGAATATCCGCAGGCAAGAGGTCGGGAGTAAACTGTATTCTGCTGAATTTGGCATCGATGCACTTGGCAAGAGCCGTTATTGCTTGCGTCTTTGCCAAGCCCGGCACACCTTCAAGCAATATATGTCCGTTTGCCAACAAACCCATAACCAACCTTTCAACCATGTTTTTTTGTCCGACAATCACCTTGGAAATTTCCAAAGAAATCGAATCCACAAAAGCACTTTCCTGCTCGATTTTCTTATTCAACTCTATTATATCCATACTTTCACGATTGCATTTCAATATCGACAAGAAAACGCAGATTAAAAACATTTAGTATCTGCATAGGAAGAAATAATCTCCCACACTATAGCAACAAAAACCGACCCGATTTACAAATGCAATTTTCGATAAGGGGAGGACAATCTTATCCTTAAATTCAAACTAATAAAGTTTCAAATCAGCTTTATTGCTTCTCTAAATTTCAAAACAAGAAAACGGTAAGACCTATTCGATATTTTGTCAATGGCTTGTTCCGTCATGATTTATCGAAGTGCTTTTCGAGGTATGGTTTTCGGGAAATTCATACTGCGGTTTTGCTTTGCATGGTGTCTTTTTTATGGTTGAAAAGAATGTTTCCAAAGGCGAAAGATGAGAAATGAGCAGTCCGAAAAGCGAAATGACTTTTCAAAAATGTGGCAGGACATCAAAGAAAAGTGAAACAATGAAAAAATTGCTCCATAAACGAGAAACACCCTTTCACGACGCCGAATAAGAACGATTTTACTATACTCTCCTTAAATCGAATTTGCAATAAATCGAAACAAATTAAAGGTTTGAGATATGAAACAAGCAATACATAAAGCTTGAAAGCAAACAAGTAACAAGAGAATGTCGATAAAATGAAAATTCTTTTGTACTTTTGCAGCGTTAAAATAGTAAACATCAAAACACACAAACTATGAAAAGAAGATTTCTTTCCGTTCTCGCTTTGCTAATCGGCATTGCGGGAGCCGTGTTCGGGCAAACACCTGCAACACTACCGTACAGTTGCGATTTCGAAGCAACGGGAGATAATGGTTGGACGCTGAAAAACGGGGCATGTACCAACAAATGGCATGTGGGAACCTTTTCTTCCCCTACGGGACACAGCGGTTCACTATTCATTTCGGAAGACAACGGGGCAACAGCCGGCTATAATATAGGGGAATACTCCGCTGTAATTGCAGAAAAGCTCTTCCAAACAGGAGAGACCGACTCTCTCGCAATCGGTTTCGACGTTACAATAGATGGAGAGTATGATTATGATTATTTGAAAGTCTTTTGGGTTCCTGCCGATACGAATTTTGAAGGCTCACACAACTCTGTATATTTTGCGGAACGGAATTACAACACAAACGTTATAATGAGTAATGCACCGGCGGGCTCTCGTTATTATATCTACAATACGGAAGGCAGGCGGAAAGTCTGTATCGCCAACGAGCCTAACACTTTGAAAAAACTGGTATTCGTATGGAAAAACGATGGCGGTGGGGGGTATCAACCCGGAGCGATTATAGACAATATCAGCATCGTCGGAGTGAACGGCAGATGTGCAGAGCCGACGGATTTGACCGTAACAAATATATCCCAAACAGGTTTCACATTGAATTGGAACGGCAATGCATCGAGCTATGAAGTACGTTTGAACGGAGGAACTCCGGAAACAGTCAATGCAACGAGTAAAACATTCACGGGTTTGACCCTTGATGAGTTTTATACTCTTGAAGTACGCAGTCTTTGCGAGGATGAAAATTCCGAATGGGCAAGTCTTGGTTTTACATACCAAGTACCCGTATCTCTTCCCTACACTTGCGACTTCGAGGCAGCCGGCAACAATGGTTGGATACTGAAAAACGGCACATGCGCCAACAAATGGTATGTAGGAACCTTTTCTTCCCCTGCCGGACACAGCAGATCATTGTATATTTCCGGTGATGAGGGCGAAACAGCCGGCTATGACACAACCGGTCGCTCTGTTGTGATTGCGGAGAAAATCTTCCGAACCGGAGAAATGCCTTACCTGTCAATCAAATTCGACCTGACCGTAAAAGGAGAACCTGAATTCGATATGTTGAAAGTCTTTTGGGTTCCTGCGGATGCCAACTACGATGCTTCAACAAACGAAGTATATTATGCCGAAAGAGGTTTCGGTGAGAATGTCATCATGAGTAATGCGACCGATACTGCCCACTACTACCTTAGCAGTTTGAATGGCACTCAGGAAATGAAGGTATTCATTCCCAACGAGCCGAACTCATTGAAGAAATTGGTATTCTTATGGACGAATGATGATGATTATGTTTCACAACCGGGTGCGATAATCGACAATATCGAAATAAGAGAGGTTTCGGCTCCATGCAACGCACCTACGGATTTGACGGTAAGCAACATCAGTACGACAAGTGCCACTATAAGTTGGTCGGGTACGGCATCGGATTACGAAGTTCGTTTGAACGGAGGCACGACAGAAACGGTAAGCACGACAAGCAAAACATTCACAGGCTTGACAAATGGAACATCTTACTTTATCGAAGTAAGAAGTCTTTGTCAGCAAGAAAATTCTTCCCCATGGGAGAGAATTGAATTTTACACACAACAAACTCCTGTAACACTGCCATACAACTGCGATTTCTCTGCAACGGACAATAACGGCTGGTTGATTAAAAACGGCATTTGTTGGAACAAATGGTTCGTGGGAACACCGGAAGGAGAAGGTAACAGATCATTGTATCTTTCCGGAGACAACGGAGCAACTGCAAGCACGATTGCAAGCATGGGTGATGTCGTAATAGCGGAAAAACTTTTCCAAACGGGAACAAGCGAATATATTTCCATAGATTTGGATTTGGAAGCAAGCGTAAATACTTTAGGCTGGGCTGATTACTTGAAAATTTTCTGGGCTCCTGCCGATAGCATTTTCGATGCAACGAACGATCTTAGAGATCCTTATGCTTACTACGGTCCTTTCTATGGAGATAATGTCATAATGAGCAACAGCGGAATCGATACCATATATTATACCTACAGTTCGGAAGGAAGACAACAGATGAGCATCACTTTGGAGAACGAACCCAACACTTTGAAGAAATTGGTATTCCTTTGGTTGGGCGGAGAAAGAGGCAGAGACGAATCCGTCATCATAGACAACATCTCGATCAGAGGCGTGGATGCACCATGTGAAGAGCCGACTGATTTAACAGTAAGCGACATCAGCCAAAACGCAGCAACAATAAGCTGGAACGGCAGTGCAAGCGGATATGAACTTCGTTTGAACGGCGACGTTCCGGAAGTCGTAACAGGAACAAGCAAGACATTGAGCGGGTTAACCCCCGGAGAATCGTACTTGCTTGAAGTGAGATCCGCATGCACCGACAGTCGTTCGCAATGGAAGAGTATAGGATTTTCCACAAGCCAATATGCCGTTTCCATACCTTACTCCTGCGACTTCGAAGCAACAGGCAACAACGGTTGGTCTTTGAAAGATGACGATAATGCCAACGAATGGTATATCGGCACTCCGACAGAGTTGATGAGCGGTTCGTTATATATTTCCGGATCAGATGGAGCAAGCATAGAATACGACAGAAACAATCGTTCCATCGCGATAGCGGAAAAGACCTTCCTGACCGGAAGCAGCGATTCTTTGACCATAAGCTTCGATTTGCTCGTCGGAGGTGAAGCCGGTTTCGATTTCTTGAAAGTCTTTTGGACTCCGGCAGATTCGATCTTCGAAGCCGACAGACATGCCAACTATGCCGATAGCGAATGGGAGGAAAATGTGATAATAAATAACAGCAGCAATACGCAACACCACTATATGTCCAACATGGACAACTCCGAACACATAAGCGTTAACGTGCCGAATGAACCGAATACTTTGAAAAAATTAGTATTCTTATGGAAAAACGATAGCAGCGACGGCGATCAACCCGGTGCGATAGTGGATAATATTTCCATTACCGAAACAACAACCGGCGAAACCCCTGCTCCATGCTATCCTCCGGCAGACTTCGCCGTTACGAACATAACCGCAACGAGTGCAACGGTAAGTTGGAGCGGACTTTCTTCCACTTACGAAATCAGGTTGAACGGAGGAACGACCGAAACGGTGAACGGAACAAGCAAGACTTTCACAGGTCTGACCGGCAGCACTGTTTACATGATAGAACTAAGAACCGTATGCGAAAACAACAACTCTCCATGGACAAGCACCACGTTTATGACAAACAATGTTGCTCCGGACTTGAATACTCTTGCCGCAACAGACATTACCGAGACAAGTGCAACATTGCACGGCAGCGTAACTCGCGGCAGTGAGATAATCACGTCGAGAGGTTTCGAATACAGAAAACAAGGTTCAAGCGAATGGTTGGAGGTCTTTGTTACTTCGGCAGGCGAAAGCATGAGCATGGTGATTTCGAATTTGGAATCGGAAACCGCATACGAGTATCGTGTCTTTGCAGAGACCGATGACGAAGATTATGAGGGACAAACCATGACATTCACCACCTCGCAATCATTGGGATTGGCCGAAATCGAAAGCGGAATATCCGCAATCGTTTATCCTAACCCTGCAAAAGACAGAGCGACATTGAGTTTGAAAGGTTTGACGGCAAATGCAAGAATAATCGTCAACGATATTCAAGGAAGAATCGTCCTTACCGACAACATAGCCAAGGGAAGCGAAAGCTATGAACTCGACCTCGACGGCTTTGCAAGCGGCATTTATACCATTGCAATAATAAGCGGAAAGAATAAAACAACGCACAAGTTGATAGTCGAATAAAGCCGCAAAGAGGCAAAGAACGAAGGGAGCTGCAAAGCTCCCTTTTTTATTACCCGTTCCGGACAACGGACAAGAATACCGCCTTCACGGATAGTCGAATACCCGCCTCGCCTTGTAATATTTCCGAAAACGCCGGCTGCAAGCTCTCCGCAGGGAATACATAACGAAACAATTCTCAATCCAACCACCGTCCCTTTCTACCCAACCACCCTTCCGGAAAAATAAAACGCCGTTGTAGAAAAATAAAACGCCGAAAGAATTTTTTCAAACGGCGTTTCGTAATTCCATAGTTTCGTAGGGTTTTATTGAGAGACATGACCATTCGTATAAATCCTTGACAGCTCTTTCTATTTCTTGACTTTCAGAAACGGAAATCGCATTTCCGGATAAAATTCTTACCTTTGCAGTTGTTTTCGGCACAAAAGAATAACAGCGACATTCCATTATGCAGTTTGCAAAAGAAAAAAGGATACTCGGAATAGACCCCGGAACGAACATAACGGGTTATTCTGTAATCGAACAAAGGGGAAAGCAGACGGAACTCTTGACAATGAATTGTATAGTCTTGGGAACGAAGACGGAAATGAGTACCAAGATGAAGATATTGTTTGATAAGGTTTCGGCAATTATTGAAGTCTATAAACCGGATATACTTGCCATTGAAGCTCCTTTCTTCGGGAAGAATGTGCAATCCATGTTGAAGCTCGGCAGAGCTCAGGGCTTGTGCATTGCAGCGGCATTTGCTCGTAACGTTCCTTTTATAGAGTATTCTCCTCGTAAAATCAAGCAATCCATAACGGGTAACGGTGCTGCCTCAAAGGAGCAGGTGGCAAATATGTTGCAAAGAATATTTTATTTTGACGAAATTCCCGAACATTTGGATGCCACGGACTCTCTTGCAGTGGCTCTTTGTCATGCTTATCAGAACGACTTGCCTGTTTCGATGTCCGAACCTCAAAAGCCGAAAGGCAAAAGGACGGTTTCTTGGGCTGCTTTCATAAATCAAAATCCCGAAAGGGTGAAATAAATCTGCATTAAGTTGCTCGTCGAAAAGCAAAGTGTTTATTCTCCTTGGCGGAATGAACTATGGGAAAGGACTTTCAAAATTATATTATTTATATCTGCATTCTCGGCTCGCACAATCAAGTCGGCTTGCAGGTAAAAAACCTCCCTTTGTGCAATATTTGCAGTAACGAATTGCAATAAGTCCGCCTCATCCTTGCTTTCCAAAAGCGGACGTTTGCGATGTGATGCTTTATGTCTTGTTATAACCGAAAGCGGACTGATGTTCAGGTAAATCGAAAAACCGCTCGCCTTTATTATTTCCATATTCCCATCAAAGCAAGGCAAGCCTCCTCCTGTTGAAATGACAATATTATCCTTTGCAATCAACTCCAGCAGGGCTTCTCTCTCAAAAGAGCGGAACACTTTTTCGCCATATTTGGAGAAAATGCCCTCAACGCTTAAGCGATACTTATTTTCAATCCATTTATCCGTATCGACAAATTCGTAATTCAGGTGTTTTGCCAATTTTTTGCCTACGGTACTTTTACCGCTCAGCATATAACCGATAAGAAATATCCGCATAATAAATTCATCGTGCGTAAGCAGCAACGGAAAGGTCGGCAAATTCTCCGTCTTTGTACTTAAACAAAGCTGCCGATGCCACCATGGCTGCGTTATCAGTCGTATAGGAGAACTTAGGTATGAAGACATCGCAAGAATACTTCTTTCCCAACTCTTGCAATCTCTCTCTGAGCAGGGAATTTGCCGAAACGCCTCCTGCAACAGCTATATTCTTTATGCCTGTGTCCTTTATTGCTTTCTCGAACTTGTGCAATAAGGTATCGACAACGGCTTTCTGTACAGAGGCAGCAATATCCGCTATGTTCTCTTCCATATATGCCGGATTTTCTTTGAGTTTGTCTCTAAGAGTATAAAGAATACTTGTCTTCAATCCCGAAAAACTGTAATCGTATGCAGGAATACGGCTGTGGGAAAACTGCAAGATGGGATTTCCTTGCCGAGCCAATCTGTCGATATGAGGCCCTCCCGGATAGGGAAGAGAAAGTATCTTGGCGGCTTTGTCTATGGTTTCGCCTGCTGCATCATCTATGGTTTTGCCTATGACTTCCATTTTACGGGGAGAGTCAAGACGTATTATTTGTGTGTTTCCTCCTGAGACCAAAAGGCAAAGCATTGGAAAGGAAGGCACTTTCGTATCAGGGGTATCCTTGATGAAGTGAGCCAATACATGAGCCTCCAAATGGTTTACCTCTATCATTTTCACGCCCAAGGCTGTGGCGAAACTCTTGGCAAAACTCACCCCAACCAATAGAGAACCCAACAAACCCGGTCCCCGTGTGAACGCCACTGCTTTCAAATCATGTTTATCCACAGCGGCATCTTTTAATGCCTTATCGACCACAGGAATGATATTTGATTGGTGAGCCCGTGAAGCAAGTTCGGGAACGACGCCGCCATACTCCGCATGCACGCTTTGAGAGGCTGTAACATTGGACAAGACCTTAAATTCGCTGTCCATGACAGCACAAGACGTATCATCGCAAGATGATTCTATGGCTAGAATATAAAACATTGCTATTTCTTTTTTCTTGTTCAATCCTGCGAATTACCTGTTCATGCCCGGGCATTTGGAGGATTTGGTCGATAATTTGGTGCTTATGGTTATTCCGAAGAAGTTATACCAATCTTTTGTCTTGGAATTACCTCTTGCCAATTTGTCAGCATGATATACGCCCTCCATTCCGTCCAACTCATGCGTTCTATCTGCGGCGGCAGCTGCCAACTCGCCTGCCCATTCTGTCAATCGCTCTTGGGAAACGTATGTTTTGCTGATGTCGTCTATATAATCGGTGAAAGTTTTTCTGAATCCCCATTGCAGACCGAGGCATATACGACTGCCTATCGAGAATTTGACACCCAAACCGAAAGGAACCGAAATACCGTATCGCGAATATGCTTTATCATAGCCCTTCATGCCCTGCCCTTCCGTATTGAGGGTTTGCAGTTCCACTGTCTCGAGTTCATTTGTTATCGGATTGACGATATCCGTCTTCGGGTTGAAATAAAAACCCGCTATACCTGCAAAGATATAAGGCGTTATGCGGTGTTTAAGACTGCCTGTGCGATAATCGAAGAAGTTATATTCGCATACGAAACTCAATTCCCTCAGAGGAGAATAAAAGTTCAGATTACGAGGATTGCCATAATGCTTATCATCTCCCTCCAAGGAAGTGAAATTCAACTCTCCCACAAAAGCCCAACGAGGAGAGAGATTATACCTTGCCAATATTCCCAAACGGAAATTGGTATTGTAGAAATCAAAACTTTGTTCAAACTGATTCCATTGAGCATTATTCTCATTGGAATTAAAAGAAGAATTTATGTCTCCCACATAATTGGAACCACCGAGAGTGATACCGAATTCCCAATTATAGAGCTGAGCTTTGGAAATGCCACATGAAAGCAATGCAAACAAAAGCACAAGTGTTCTTTTCATATTCTGACGTTTTAATCTGTGCAAAAGTACGAAAAAATCTACTTTCCCCATTTATCGAAGTCCATTACTTCGAGGTCTTTTGCCTTTCCCGCTTCAAGAGTCAGGCGAACAAGTGTGGCTTTTTGGTGAATACCCTGCCTGCCGCAAGCTCCCGGGTTAATAAGTAGGAAATCCATATCCTCATCATACATAACCCGCAAGATATGAGAATGTCCACAGCAAAAAATATCGCATTTTGCCTCTTTCAATTCCTCTTTAATGCAACGATCATAGTGCTTAGGATAGCCGCCTATGTGAGTTATCATTATCTTCACCCCCTCCACTTCTATATTTTGAACTCTTTTCACATCGTCCAAGCCGTAACGATCATCGCAATTCCCATAAACCGCAACAACAGGCTTGAACAAACGCAATTCGTCCAAGACATCGCCGCTGCCTATATCACCGCAATGAATTATAAGGTCAACATCCTTGAAAAAATCATAAACCTGTCGTGGCACAATGCCGTGCGTATCGCTCATGATACCTATCCTCTTCATTTTCTTCTCCTTTCGTTCTAAATATATCTTATTCCATTCAATCAATCCCGTTTTTCAAACTAAGATAAACAACTCTCCATAAACCGCTCCACTTCAAGCCTGTAACGAAACGCCGTTTGAGAAAATTGAAACGCCGTTCTGATTTTTTCTTTCGGCCTTTTAATTTTCTGAAAGGGCGTTTCAGTTTTGAGAAAAAGGCATCGGGCGAAATGAAGTCAAAAAGAAACCGCCTGTCCCTTGCTTCTGCTTGGGCGGAACAGGCGGAATAGAATATGAATTTACAATTGTTTCAAACTATTCGTTCATTGATTGCATTGATTGGGCGACTTGACTGACAAGGGTTGAGAAATGAGGATTGCTTTCTATATTTCCACATAGGTTTGTCATGCCTGTTCGCTGTGCAATGGAGTAAATGAACACCAACATATTGGAAGCATGCTCTGTTATTTGCTCGTTTCCGGTGTTGATAAGGTTTTGCTCTATCCCGGTCAAAACTTGGCTGAACATCGCTTCGGCTTCGGCTTTGTTTCCGCCTTGGGCTTTTTGCGAGGCCTCGTTAAGTTGCTGCGAATAGGTGTTTATCAAGTCTCTTATATCGTTTGCTTTGGCCACTTGTGCGACTTCGGGGATTTGAGACAACTTTTTAAGTTCATCTTGTAGTCCGTAACGTTGAGCCATATTGCTTAATTCGGAAAGCAGATAAACTGCGAGTTGTTTCTCACCCTCTACGCTGCGGGCTTTCTTGCCGGTAAATCGTTTGTAGTAGTTCAAGTGTGAAATGTAGTAGTCTATTATGATATTCAAGACCTCTTTACCTTTGACGGTGTCCCCTGCCTTGAAATAGGCTTCAACAAGCGATATATCGAAACGGTCAAACGGAAGTTTGTCATTAGGAAACTCCTTGATGGCTTTGTTTAAGATTACAAGGGCTTTGTCTTTCTGTCCTTTGTCCGCAAGTTGGCTTGCAAGCAAGACGTAGTTTTGTCTCATGTTCTTTGAGTTGTTCATGCTGACTGCGTCTTCCAAATAAATCTTAGGGTCATTCACTCCGCCCCAACTGAACTTATTGTTCATCAAATCGAAGCTGCGAGCGGTTTCAAAAGCCCCTCCTGCTCTGTAAGGTACTATACGATAAACCAAACCTTCCTGACGGATATATTCTGTGATGTTCGGGAATACTTTTTGCAGGTATCGCGGATTCATTACGTATATAGGGCGTTTGAAGGCATTGGTTCCCAAAATGTCAAGGAACATCAACTCGTTTCGTATCAGTTGTTCATATTGATAACCCTCTCTTAGTGGGATTGAAAACTCCACTCTGCCTTCTTCTTCGTCAACCAATTCCTTAGGATATATGCCTTTGGCTGCCATCTCCGCTTTGTTGAAAGGTATGTAGAAGTGATTTGTCTGCAATACTTTCAAGGAATCGCCATTCGGTTGGAAGAGCGTTGTTTGCGGATTGGTCATCAAATCCTTCAAAACATTTCTCACATCTTGTGCAGGCTCGTTTGACGAAACCAAAAGCGAGACATCGAGACCCAAACGATAGTAGGATTTATCCAAAGTGAAAGGAAGTTTTTCGGATTTATATACTTTATTATATAGTTGCTCGACATACCAATGCATTCCGGAGAGTGTGTAGTTCAATACTCTGACATCGGTTCTTATTCCTTCCACTTCCTGTGCATACCATAGCGGGAAAGTGTCGTTATCTCCGAAAGTTATCAAAATGGCATTGGGTTCGCAACTTTCAAGATAGTTCCTTGCAAATTCCCTTGTAAGATACCTGCCGCTGCGGTCGTGGTCGTCCCATTCCTGATTTGCCATAAGAACGGGTACAGCAAAGAAGCATATAAGGGTTATGGCAACAGCTTTGGCATTTTCCGGTATTTTCAACTTCTTCAACCATTCGAATATGCCGTAAACGCCTAAGCCTATCCATATTGCAAAGGCATAGAATGAGCCTGCATAGGCATAATCTCTTTCCCTCGGCTGACATGGAGGCTGGTTAAGGTAAAGAACGATTGCCAAGCCTGTCATGAAGAACAAAAGGAAGACAACGAATGCATCTTTCGGCTTTCTCTTGATATGGAAAAGCAAACCTGCTATTCCCAATAGAAGAGGCAAACAGAATAAACGGTTCTTACCCGGATTGTTCGCCAAATCGGACGGCATGTCCGTTTGAGGTCCGAGTCTCCATGCGTCAATGAAATCTATGCCTGTGATCCAGTTTCCATGCAAAAGGTCTTTCGTTCCGTTACTCTCGGACATAGGTTCATAGCCCGAGTAATTCAAACCAAAGCTTTGAATATCGTTTTGTCTGCCTGCAAAGTTCCACATGAAGTAACGCCAATACATGTGATTTATCTGGTAACGGAAGAAATAGGTAAGGTTTTCGCCGAAGGTAGGTTTCCTATCCGAACCTTCCTTTATGCCGCTCCACATCTTGTAATAAACAGGGTGATTACGGCTTGCGTCATTAGAGTACATTCTTGGGAAGATGGTCGTGTGCTTGCTGTCATACACGACTTTGCCTCCCTGTCTGACTTCGATGTATTTCTTTTCCTTTTCGTCTTTAATGTATTTGGGGGTACCGTCTTTTTGTTCTATTGCAGTGGCAGTGTAATACTGTCCGTGGAAAAGAGGTGTGTCCCCATACTGTTCCCTGTTCAGATATGTCAATAGGGAAGTCGCATCTTTCGGAGCGTTTTCGTTTATAGGCGTGTTGGCATTGGCTCTTATGACCAAGACAAAGAAAGTTGTATATCCTACCAATATGAAAAGCAACGACAGTATGGACGCATTCCATACGGGTTTGTTTTTCTTCTTGGTATAATACAGGCCGAAAACTATGGCTGCTATTAAAAGCAAGAAGTAGATTATCGTACCGGTATTGAACGGCGCTCCTATGGAATTGGTAAAGAATATTTCAAACTTGCCTGCAAAGATGACGATATAAGGTACGACGAAATACAATATAAAGGCTACCAAAATCATCGACACTATGCCGACAAGAATAAACTTTTTCTTTTTCCCTTTTTGAACATTCGGAAATTTCTTGAAGTAATATACGTATGTAATTGCAGGAATGGTAAGCAGGTTAAGCAAGTGTACCCCTATGGCTATGCCTATCAAGAAAGCAATAAGCACCAACCAACGGAGGTTATGGGCATCATCTGCTTGGGATTCCCATTTCAGTATAGCCCAAAACACAATGGCTGTGAAGCATGAACTCATTGCATACACCTCACCCTCAACGGCTGAATACCAAAAGGTATCCGAGAAAGTGTAAGCCAAACTGCCGACAATACCGCTTCCGAAGATGGCTATCATCTGGGCAGTCGTCATCTCTTCCGCCTTTTTCACGAATTTCTTTGCCAACATCGTGATCGACCAAAAGAGGAACAATATGGTGAAACCGCTGCATAAAGCACTCATTGCGTTGATTGTATAGGCTGTTTTGGTCACATCACTGCCTGCGAAGTTGGAGAACAAAGCTCCTATCAGCTGAAAGGTAGGAGCCCCCGGCGGGTGGCCGACTTGTAATTTGTCTGCTGTTGCTATATATTCCCCGCAGTCCCACCACGATGCCGTAGGCTCGGCAGTGATGAGGTAAACCGTTGTGGCAACAATAAAGATTGCCCAACCAAGTACGTTGTTTATCAGATTATATCTCTTCATCTGTGTATTTGAATATTAGTTTTGCGATATTCTTACCATATTACATTCTTACGTTTCACCGGCATGGTCATACATCTCGCTCCACCACCGCCACGTGGCAGTTCCGCAGCTTCAAATGTTACGACAAACTTTTCATGAGAATGCATATCCTCTCTGCCGGAGCAGACATCTTCCGCTCTCAACACATCAAAACCGGCTTTATTCAAGGCTTCAATAGTATGAGTATTGCGTGCATAGCCCAATATCTTGCCTTCACCCAATGCAAAGAAGTTTGCACCGGAATGCCACTGCTCTCTTTGTTGATACCATAGGTCATCGCCTCCGCAAATTACCGGTTCCAAATCAAAGCCTACACATTTGGTTGCTTCAAGGAAGTTTTTCCTTTCATGATAACGTATTTGACCGTTATCTATCTCTATGTGCGTTGTGGCAAATCCGCTGTCGGAATTCAAAATCAAAGGTGCATAGACCATACACTTGTTTTTATCCAACATTGTAAAGACCATATCCAAATGAATGAATGAATCGGGTTGTTCCGGAAGTTCTTGCACGATTATATGCTGCCTGTCTTTACGAGAGGCAAAGTACTTCGCCAAAAATTCAATGCCTTTCTTATTGGTACGACAGCCATTACCTATGAACAATACATCTTCCCTTGCAATAAGAACGTCTCCGCCCTCGGTATGAGCCCCTTCGGATAGTTTGGGGTTTATTGTACTTACCCCGAAAAGGTGCTTGAAAATACTCTCCATTATATAGCTTTCCCTGTCTCGCACCCTCGTACTCATCGAATGAATGAGTACATTATCATAAACAGAGGAAGAGGCATCTCTTGTGAAGAAGAGATTATACAAAGGTTGAAGCATAAACCTTTCTTCTTCAAATTCCTTAGGGTGAACACCCTTTACATACGGGTAACCCTCAATCAAAAAGCCTGCCAAACGATCTGCCGGCAGCTCTATCAAGTCAGGAAAAAGGAATTGTTTGTTTTCCGCTGTCAACACCTTATTCAACAACTCGCTTTTAACCGAGCTTTGCAACAACACCTGCGTCAACAAATCCTTAACCTGATAAGTCTTTGTCCATTTCGACAAAACAGTCTCGAAATAAGAATATTCCTTTTTCGCAATGTTCAAATTCAGCAAATCACTGTACAAAGCCTTGTGTATATTGCCCGGTGTCATTTGTTCAATCTCTGAACCCGGAGTGTGAAGTATCACAGCCTCGAGTTGCCCTATCTCTGAATTAACTTCTATAAAATCCATACAAAATTACGTTGGTTCCACCATAAACATACCCGTGTTGCGACGGGTATGAATTTGCAAATATAAGCATTTTTCCCGAAACGAACAAATCCTAAGCCTGCCTTGCGTCAAGCGAAAAACCACCTTTCGACAAAGCTCATCAAATCAAGCTTTTGGCAAAGCATCGTTTTATCGAAACTAAAACGCCGAAAGAATTTCACGAAACGCCGATTCAATTTTTTCAAAGGGCGTTTTAATAAGCACGAATCGGCGTTTGGTTTTTGCTTGTCTTTGCAATGCTTGTTCTCCTATGCTTTTAGGTAGGTCGGCTTGGGTGATTTCCTTTGGCTCATGGTGAAAAACAGAAAAGCGAAAGCTCCTCCCTATTTGGAGAGGAGCTTTCGCTGTTGCCATACGGCTGCCGATTGAAGCCTTGTGGCGTAATGTCGATTTCTATCAACAATAAAACGGACTATTTTCTCACTTGCTTCTTCGTCAGTTCTGTCAACTGTCTTTGAGCAAGCATACGGCATTCGTATTGTGCGTCTTCAAAGGTCATAGGGAAAGGAGGTGTTTTTTGCGTAAAGGCACTTGCTCCATGCAAAGAACCTGTTATGCCCAATTCTCTTGCAACTTTCAAATATCTTATTGCATCTATAACAACTCCTGCACTGTTAGGAGAGTCTATAACGGAAAGACGTGCATCGAAAGTTACCGGAGAACCGCCGAATCCTTCCAATTCCAAATGGAAAGTTGCCACCTTATTATCCTTGTAATAGGAAATATAGTTGCTTGGTCCCGCATATAAGAAACTCTCATGAGAATCCAATCCGCGTATGTCGTGTTGACAACGGATAACGTTCTCTTTGCTTATCTTCTTTGATGCCAAACGCGAAGTGTTCAACATGTTCAAGAAGTCTGTGTTTCCTCCTACGTTTTCCTGAATATGACATTTTACCTTATGTCCCCTTGCAAATGCAAGTTCTTGAAGCATTTGAGAAAGGATACTTGCTCCGAATTGGCTCTTCATATCATCGCCGACAAGCGGAAGACCGGCATCGATGAATTTTTTCTCCCATGCAGGGTCGGAAGCTATGAATACAGGTATGCAGTTCAAGAATGCGACCTTGGCATCTATGGCACATTGAGCGTAATACTTGGCTGCTTTTTCGCTTCCAACCGGCAGATAGTTTATAAGTATATCTGCCTTTACTTCTTGCAATCTTTTTACAATATCAACCGAAGGTGTGGTTTCATCAACAAGGAAAGTGGTGTCAACCGGATAGGTATTGTAATCCTTCATGTGGTCGGAAATGCCGTCCAATATATGACCCTTTTCCACGATGACATTACTCTTAGGGAACTTTTCAGGTTCCATGATATGAATTGTGCAATTCGGTTTAGCATATATGGCTCTGTCCAAAGTCTTTCCGACTTTTCTTTGATCTACATCAAAAGCTGCCACAACTTCTATATCGCTTGCTGTATAGCCACCGATATTGCTTGCCATCATTCCTTCGGGAGTGTTGTTGTTTGCCGGATTACCGTAATACTCCAGACCTTGTATCAAGGCGGAAGCACAGTTTCCGATTCCGACGATTGCTACTCTGATTTTTTCCATTGTTATTGATTTTTATTTTGCTATTATCGTATAATTTGTTTCCTGATTTCAATCCTTATAGTTCGCCGACTTGCTGCAAGTCGTTTATGATTTCGTCCGCCGATGGAGCGTCCGAGTTTTCCTCTTTCTGCCAACCTCTGCCCTTTAACCAAATCGTATGGAAGCCGAGTTTCTTTGCAGGAACAATATCCTTGGGGTAAGAATCTCCAATCATCAGACATTCCTCAGCTTTCAAGCCCAAGCATTTGAGACAATACTCATACAATCTTTTGTCAGGCTTGCTGTATCCTACACTCGCACTTTCCACAACAAGTTCAAAGTAATCCCTTAACCCAAACTCCCTCAACACTGTTTCCACATTACCGTAAAAATTACTGATAAGGGCTATCCTATATTTCTTCGCGAGAGTTTGCAATAAACCTTGTGCTTTGCGAGTGCAGGATAGAGGTACGGAATAACAGTTGTCGCAAAGACGTTTCAAGCTTTCTGCCGATATATCTTTGAGAATAGCGTTTTCGACAAGGAAATCCGCCTGCAAACGTATCTTTTTTTCAAGAAGCTGCAAGAAAGTATCGTCAGTCGCAACCATTCTTTGCTTGGCAAGCATTCTTTCTCCATATACGTAGGCATTTCTCAAATCTTCATCTTTCAAATTCGGGAATTCCTTTTGGTATTGGTCGCAAAAGATATTGTACCAATGCACTCCGTTGGTATCCAAAGTCGCTCCGTAATCGAAGACTACTGCTTTAAGCTTATCATATCTCATGCCGGTTTGTGTTTATACAGTTTTATAAGTATCACCCCGATGATTATCCAGAACAATTCGCTTATTCGCATTGCCAATCCTATGTAAACGCCGTTTCTTGCGGGCAGTCCTATGCTTTTCAACGCCAATATCAAGCCACCCTCCTTGGTTCCGAGTTGCATAGGCGAAAAAAAGATAAGATTGGCAAAGAGACTCGTGCCTGTGGATATAATAATGGCTTGCAGAAGGTTTACATCTATATTTATCGCCTGCATGATGAACAATATCTCCAAGCAACCGACTATTCTCGAAAGAGTCTCCAAGGCAAGGGATTTGAAGAAACGACTTCTGTGATTGAAGTATAAATCCTGTATCTGCTCGTCTATTTCCTGTAAATTCCTGCAAAATTCTTCCGTCATTTTCTTCTGTGTTTTCTTTCCTATATAAGGTATCTTGCATAGGAGATTAAAGAAGCCTACAACGACACCACGTTTGTAGAATTTGCTGATAAACATGGCTGCAAGCAGGCAAAGAATGATGAATATTACGGATATGATTTTTATTGTCGTACTTGTGCCCGGATATAGTAGTATAAGAATAAAACCTATTATCCAAAAGACAAAATGAGAGAGTATATGCATTATAGCATACATCAAAACGCAGGAGGTTGCCCGCTTCGTGCCGGTATAATCCTTTAAGCGGAGAATTCGATATGGTTCTCCACCGAGCGCCATTACAGGTGTGATATAATTGATTGCATATCCGCTTACCGTTATGTTCAAAAGCTGCAAGAAAGATATGCTGCTCTTGGTATCCTTGTCGGTAAGAATGACTTGTTTCCAAGAAAGAGCATTCAGGGGATAGACTAAAAGACGTACAGCTATAATAGCAATGAACCACCATGCCGTTTGGCGGATATTTTCCAATATCTCGCCAACGCCTATGTTGGCTATCATGATTGCTATTGCGGCAAGTCCTATTACTAAAAAAAGTATTTCATATTTCTTTTTCACTGCTATTCCATTATCACTGCCTCAACAAATCTGCATACTTGCTTGCGAAGCGTTCTTCTCTTATTATCAATATTATCAATATTGCATTCATTACTACCAAATCAAAGACAAAATAAAGCCAAACGCAATCCAAAAACAAGCAGATAAAGAGAAATATCACTCTTGTATTGAATTGGAGTATGTTTGTCAGAGGCATATTGCTTTTATTTGCCGAACGTAGTTCTTCTTTCCAATCCGACGGTATATTATCGCCGAAACGTCCTCTGAGAACTTTGAGAAAGATTTGCATTTTCGGCGAAAAGAATTCCTGTTGTGCCGTATAGTTTCGGTAGAACCACATACATATTTTCTCGAATGGTTTTTCTCGAAAAGATATTTTGCGTAATTCCTGTGTCATTGCTTCGGAATTGTCTTGTTCGCTGCCTGTGGAAGATTTCAATATGAAGAGATGTATGTTGCGATAGTAGTCAGCCATTGCGGCATGGAATATATGACAAATTCCTGCGGCGGAAGCAAGCAACCAAATCCATGGAGAGCAGCCTTGATGCAAAAGTCGAAAAACGCAAACCAAATAAATGCAGATGAACCACAAGTCTCCGGCCAAACCATCGAGAATACGTCCCAAACGTGTATGGTTATTGGTAAGCCTTGCGAGCTGTCCGTCTGTGGAATCCAACAAATTGGCAAATACAAGCAAGAGCATGCCGATTACATTGGTCGTCAAGTCCGCAGGATAGAACAAAAAACCCGCTGCAACGCCTATGAATATACTGAATACGGTTATCATGTTAGGCGTTATATGCAACTTGCTTGCCAACACCGCACATTTGAAACCCAAAGGACGGTAAAACAAAATATCTATAGGTTCTTCCGTATCTTGGGACTTCAAAGTGTCCTCCATTTTTACTTTTTCACTTCCCTGCATAACGATAGTATTTTATTACATATATTCTTCGCTGCCTGCTGTGAGTAATTTGAGAAACTCGGAAAATCATTCACATCTATTATGTAGCACTCTCCTTTTTCGTTTTCAATGATGTCCATGCCGAAAACCTCCAAGTCCAAAACCTTTGCCACCTTATCGGACAAAGAAACGAGTTTGGCTCTGTCCAAATCGGGAGTATATGTTGTTTGTTGCAGCTTTCCGCCGAATTTATCTTCACTCGGAATAAAGTATTCGCAAAAAGGCGTTCCGCTTATGCGATACAACTTCACCAATCTGCCGACAATATGTTCGCAAATCAAGACTTTTTCTATTCCTCTTTGGTTCAAACCTTCTACAGCCCTATTAAGCGAGGTCAAATCCTTACAAAAAACAACATCATCTTTTGTTTCGGTTTGAAAATCCGCTCTCTTGACCCAAGCTCCCTCTGCAATAGAAAAATTGAATCCTGAGTAGGTTTTACCCTTTCGAGTATCCGATATAATGAAACGAGGATTCAATATGCCGGATTGACGAAGTAATGTATTCATGTTTTCTCTGAAACAATTCCGACAAGCTTTCACCGAATTGATAAGCCGTATTCCTACAACCTCACAAGCGGACAAAATACCCAAAGCCTTTTCGCTTCTTGCCATTGAAAGAATAATATCAAACGACAAAGGCTTTGCCTTTTCCAAATCGTCTTCGCAAACAGTCGTCAAACTTATTCCCTCCGCTTTAAGACAAGAGCATATATTTTTAAACAGATATTCATCTTTTTGTTCACATGAAGGAGAAAATCTCTTTGCCCTTTCAACAAAAAGAACTCTACATTTTCTTATGCTCAAAAAGGCTTCTGCTTTCTCAATATCCCCGACATGGTCTATGTCGAGTATCTTTGCAAATTCAAAACTCTTCACTCTGCAAGCCTTTTCAACCAACATTTGCTGGTAATTCCGCATTCGTGAAACATTCTGCTCCATTGCCTGCTTGGCAATGCTCAATGCTTTTGCCCGTAAGCAATAAATTCCGCCCGAAACCAAAGGTCGGGAACTTTTTTGTTCGGAAGAATACCCATCTATCATGCCTTGACTGTCGGCACTCACCCAAAGAGGTTTCTCATCGTCCACATAGGGAGTTGTTGCCATAAGAGCGTCAAGCGTTTTGTCTGCAACAAAAGCAGAAATATACTCTTTGAACACAGCCTCATCAAATATGGTATCAACCGTTGTAAGACAGAGTTCTTTATTCTCAAAACCTATATTTTCGAGTATTGAATAGAAACTATGTGCAGAGGAAGGCGTTGTCTTGATGATAAGATTGAGCAGCGGTTCTCTTGCTTTCAAATCTGTGAGAAAGGCTTCCAACTGCGGCGATTGGGCATTGATGATTATGTTTATGCTTTCGGCTCCGTTGTCTTTGAAAATACGTATCAGTCTTTCAACCAACATTTCGCTCTCCAAGCAAACCATAGGCTTGGGTTTGTCAAAACCCTCCTTCCTTAACCTGCTGCCCTCTCCTGCTGCTATAATCGCAAAATTCATCTCTCGAATATTTTCTTTCTTAGAAAGTAAACCTCAATCGGAAACGTATTCCCCACTTTGCAATATCGGGATTGTCCAAATAGGTAAACCTTCTTACATAATCCAAACGTAATACCTTAAATATATTGTCCACTCCTATGTTCGCCTCCACGTATGGTGTGCCGTTCAAACGGAAAGTCGTGTAATCTTGCTTGCCGTTATTCGGGAAGTCTATAAGAGTCGGATTATCCGATGAGGGGTAATTTGAATTTGTAACCTCTCCCCATAAAGCTTTTACTGCGAATACCTCCCGCCAATTCAAATGTTTTATCAAAGGAATACGATTGAAGATATAGCCGTTGAAGCAATAATTGAATATCACTTGTGCATAACCATCGGAAACAAACTCATAATAATTCATGAGGTTAAAAGCCTCGTCCTGATACGCCCAATTCTGGTTTGCATGGTGAACGAACATAAGAGGAAACGGCACATTGCCGAATATCTTTCCGGCTTCCAATTCCACATCCGCATAACCGAAAGTCCATACAAACCACCTCTTTTGTATCATTGCCTTGATTTTATGATACTCCCAGTCGCTTCCCATGATTTTTCCGCCATAAGAATAATTCAATGTATAAATCGGCGATGTTGTATTGATGGTTAAACGATATTCTTGTTGTTGATAGAATCTTTCACCTTTGGCATAACGCAATTCAACATCGACACTCGGAACCTTAACCCAATCGTATGAACTCGAACCATCATATGAAATAAATTTAAGGTTGGCAAGAGGCTGCTGTTGCAAGTACTGCACACCGAGTTTCATTGAAAACTGACTCTGAGTCTCCACTTCGTATTCTGCTCTCAGAACTTTATCGAAAGACATCTTGTTTGTACTGCCTCTATTGAACGACAAGAACAATCTGTCCGGCTCTCCCATCAAAAGGCTTTGACCATGTATTTTGGTATTTTCCTCATACCAAACACTTATGAGGTTCTTCGGAAACTCCCATTGGTTATACAATTTATCGGCAAAGTTGTACATTGCTTTGGCTCGGAACTTAAATCTTTCGTCTTTGAAACCGTATGCAAGGAATCCCTCAAAGAAAAGATGTTTACTGAAGTTCATATTTGTCTTTCCGCCTATACGCAATCTCAAACCCTCGACATCATTCCAGCTTATGGTGTTTTCCAACGAACCTACATCTATTTTATCTATCTCGACATAACCGGAAGTGAACGCCATCAAGGTTTTCAACGCCACTTTGTAAGCCCTGTAATTGTTTAACTGTGCAGCAGTGGAATAAGTTCTGACTTCGGATTCTGTCAATGGTTCTATTCTCCATTGATCCCAATATCCCGCCAAACGCTTGTTGTATCCCTCCACACGTTCCGTCAAATCCAAACTGCCATACACATTCTTATCTCTTTCTCTTCCGAAAACATAATCCCCGAATATTGTTTTCTTTCGCAGGAACAGCTGTATGCCATAAATACTAAGCTCCGCATTGACATCGTCTGAGTGTTTTATGATTTTGCCGTCCTTTTCATCATACGTTTGCGTTATGGAGAGTTCTTCCACAAAGTTGAGCCCGCTCATCTTATGCACACCCAATTCCGAATGAAGCAGAGAGTAAGTGCTGTCTGCAAGACTTATCCATAATGTTCCGCTGAAACCTATATCTCTTGCATTGGCAGGATTAAACAAAATCTTCACACACTGCTTTCCATTGAAATCCACCGTATCTCCAAGATAGAAATGATAGAGCGTAACGCCGGCTCCGCTCAATGGTGAGACAAAATCATTACTCAAAATATGAATTTTATCCTCATATAAGTCCACATCGGAAACAAGTTCGTTCAAAAGGCTCTCCAAACTCTGCGGATCCAAGAACTTACTTACCTCCACGTCTTTTTGAGCCATAAGAACAGTACGACGACTCTTCGGATTCTTCCTATAATAATATTCTTTCAACTGCTCCATGAAGTAAACCGGCAAATACTTCTTCTCACTCAAAGGAGAGGTTTGCACATTGTCGAAAACATATTGCATGTTTTTGAACCTGCCTTTGTTTTTCAAACTATCCTTCAAGCCCAAAAGAGAAATTTCCGTTTTAATGTGAGACCTCATCTCGTAAAACGCTTCACTTTCCGGTCGTTTGAGTTCCTTATGTTTCAAGACTTCTTTCATTATCTCGACGGCAGGATTTCCTTTTCTCTTGTATCTCTGTCGTTTTGCCGTTATTTTAGCTTCGTCCAAACTTACAGCTTCGGGCTTTAACTTCACGTTTATTGTTTTGGAGCTTCGTCCGTCGGTAACGAAACTGTAAGGGAAGTATCCTATAAAGCTGAAATGAACGCTGTCGATAGGCATTTTGCAAAGCAGTTTGAAGTTTCCGTCCTCGCCTGTAGTTGTTCCTCCTATTACCTTATTGTTCTTGAATAAGGAAACATTAACATAGGGCAATGCCTCTCCCGTTTTTCCATCAAGAACCTTGCCCGAAAAAACAACCTGCCCCATACAGAAAAAAGAATACAAACTCAACAACAAAGTTACTGCAATCCCTCTCATTCGTCAACGCACATTTTACAACATTCTAACATCGTGGAAAACTCTTTTTTATTGTAAAGTTTTCAGAAAAATAAAACACCGACCTCCTTTCCTCTTCAATGAAGCAAGAAAACGACTTCTCTTTTTTCATTCGATGAACATTCCTCTTATTTGCCACGACAACATATATGATACGACCAAAAAACTACTGTTTATCGTACTTCAAAACCTGTTCGGAAAAGAATTCCAATTCCACTCCCGCCTGTGTAAACATCTCCTCGCTCTCTCTGCCTGCATGATACTTCATTTGGCAGACCACTCTCTTTATTCCGCAGTTGATTATCATCATTGCACAAGTTCTGCACGGTGTCATACGGCAATAGAGTGTAGCTCCCTCCAAAGGGATACCTCTTCTTGCTGCTTGACAAATAGCATTCTGTTCGGCATGTACCGTACGCACACAATGCGTACTCACCTTACCGTCCTCATCTATCGTTTGCTTCAACAAATGCCCCACATCATCGCAATGAGCCAAGCCTCTCGGCGAACCGACATAACCTGTAACCAAAACCTGACGGTCTTTCACCACCACACAACCACTTCTTCCTCTGTCGCAAGTGGCTCTCTTGGAAGCGGCATCTGCCAATTCCATAAAATATTCGTCCCATGATGGACGCAACTTCCTTTCTATTTTATACAGAACCTCTTCGACCTGCATCTTCAACGCCTCCATATCGGAATTGTTCAAAAAAGTATAATCTGCCATCTTCATGCAGCTGCCTATATTCTGCTCATTCTCTCCGTTCGAGGACATCTCTCTTTGTTCGTTCGCCACAAAAGTATCAAAATCCACATTATCCGTTGCACTCTTCCTCAACTTTATCCTCTCATACCTCTTTTCCAAATCCGCATCGACCGAGAACAAATAAAAATTACCGCTCTTTCTCAACAATTCCACCTCTTTCGGATTGCGAATGCTTTCAATTACGCAATTCACACCCTTTGTCAAGGCTTTCTGTTCTATACATCTGACAATGTAATCCGCACCATGCTCCTTTCTTAGAGAGTTTGCAACCACTGTCATACTGTCTCTGTTCACCTCCAAGCCTCTTTTCTCAATCTCTTCGACAAGAAAATCCCTCACAGAATAATGAGCAAAACCCTTTTCTTTGAGACAGTCCACAATAGTACCCTTTCCCGCACCTAATGTGCCGGTAATACCTACTAAAATCATACCTTGTATTTATATTTCACCTCGGCAAGCTCTTTGTTCGCCTTAACGATTTTTTGTTTCAAGCCTTCCTTGTATTCCGACATCTTTTTCTTCAAATCCTCATCGCCTGTCGCCATTATCTGCATTGCCAATATGGCAGCATTCAAGGCTCCGTTTATGGCAACCGTGGCAACCGGTATTCCGGGAGGCATTTGCAACATTGCCAAAGCAGCATCCAAACCCTCCAAAGAAGACTTGATTGGCACACCTATCACAGGCAAAGGTGTCATTGCCGCAATCACACCCGGCAAATGAGCTGCCATACCTGCACCTGCTATTATGACTTCTATACCTCTTTGAGCCGCAGTTGTAGCAAACTCCTCTACCTCTTTCGGTGTTCTATGTGCCGAAAGAGCATTGATTTCAAACGGAATCTCCATCTGATCGAAAAACTTGGCAGCCGCTTCCATGACAGGCAAATCGGAAGTGCTACCCATTATAATACTTACTCTTGCTTTCATATAACTGCAATTATTCCACTTATTTGAATTTGCAAAGATAGGATTTTGATACCAATTCACACGACAAACAATGCAAAATAATCCCGCCAAACGGCGTTTCATTTGATTTTTGATGTATCTTTGCAAACCGATTATTCGATTAAAAGAGACAGTCAAACGAAAAACCCGATGTGCAAATCGGCTTATAACAAAACATGTTTTGAAAATGGAAGAAAAAAGAGAGAACCGCTCTTGGAAAAGACCGGAAAGAGAAGAAAGAAGATTTGGAAACGAAAACAGCTTTCACAGAGATTATGAAAACAGAAGCCCCATTCGCAGAAGAATAGAGGGAAATTCCTATCACAACGAAAGAAACGATGTACAGGGAAACAGAATGCGTCCCAAAAGACCTCGCATAATGAGACCCGCAAGCAATGAAAGAACCTACGAAAACAGTTCTGATTTCAGAGAAAGAAACAATCGCTCATACCGAAGCGAAGAAAGAGGCTCTGCTCCGAGAAGAAGATTTCAAGATAACGACAGAACTTCCGGCAGAGAGGACGGACGCAATTTTGAAAGGCGACACACCTCCGACCGCAACAATTCCGACAAACCATTCCGAAAAGGCAGGAGATACTACACCGCAAGACCCGAGATTGCAAACGCAGAAGACGGATTGATAAGACTGAATAAATACATCTCAAACTCCGGAGTTTGTTCCCGAAGAGAAGCAGACCTTCTTATTGCAGCAGGCTCGGTTACGGTCAATGGTGAAGTGGTAACACAAATGGGATACAAGGTGAAAGACACAGACGAGATCTGCTACGACGGCAAGAGACTGTCGAATGAAAGGAAAGTATATCTTTTGCTCAACAAACCGAAAGGCTTCATCACCACACTTGACGACCCGCAAGACAGGAAAACCGTGATGAACCTCGTAGGCAGAGCTTGCAGGGAAAGGATTTATCCTGTCGGCAGATTAGATAGAAGCACCAGCGGATTGCTACTCTTCACCAATGACGGAGAATTGACAAAGAAGCTCACGCACCCTTCCTACGGAGCAAGGAAGATATACCATGTCGAATTGGATAAATCCGTAACCAAAGCCGACATGCAAAGTCTGCTCGACGGAGTAGAATTGGAAGACGGAATAGCACGAGTGGACGACATACAATATGTGGAAACGGCGAACAGCAAAAAAGTTGTGGGAGTCGAACTGCACTCGGGCAAGAACAGAATAGTTCGTCGAATGTTCAATCATCTGGGATATAATGTTGAGAAACTGGATAGAGTATGCTTTGCAGGCTTAACCAAAAAGGACATACCAAGAGGACATTACAGATTTCTCGACCAAAAAGAAGTAGCCTTCTTAAAGATGTAAAGGCGAAACACAGGCCGACTGCCAACGATAAAGGAAGCGAAAGCAAAATGTAAGAAAACACAAAGCTTTCACTTCCTTTTCTTTTTGTTGTAGTGCTTAGAATATTCTCCCCTACTCGACTATCAGTTTCTTCGCCGTATTGCCGAGCATGATGGTATAGACTCCCTCAGGCAGCTTGCCTATCTCTATTCGCAAAGTCTCGATGCCGGCTTTGAGGTCAAGTGTTCTTACTCTTCTGCCGTTGATGTCGAGGATTTGAAGCAAGGTGTTTTCTTTCAATGCCTCGAACTCCAAGGTTACGAAGCTCTTCGCAGGGTTGGGATATAATGCGAACTCTCTTGCGTTCACCTCTTGCAAAGATGAAGCCGGCGAGAATATCGCCATGAAAGCGGTATCGCTTGTAACGGTTACCGTTCTCGGGTTTTCCGTATTGCCATCGTTCCAACCGGTGAACTCGTAACCCTCGTTTGCTGTTGCCGTCAATACTGCCGTATTGCCGTCCAAGGTATATGAGGCACTGCCCATCGTTGCATCATTTACCGTCAAGGTGATTGTCGGCGTGCTTACTGCCTCCGTAAATATCGCCATGAATGCGGTGTCGCTCGTAATGGTTACCGTTCTCGGGTTCTCGGTATTACCATCGCTCCAAGCGGTGAACTCGTAGCCTTCATTTGGCGTTGCAGTAATTATTGCCACTTCGCAAGATTGCGTTTCCACTTCAACACTGCCGTATGCCTCATCGTTTGCAGATACGGACAACTCAAAGGACAAATCTTCCGAAATGCGAGTTGCAAAGTATGTATTCCAATCACTTGCCGTATAAGCCTCCAAACTGCCGCAAGGAACAGTCAAAGTACAAGTAGCAGAAATGTTTTGAAATGAATTATCCCTAATCGAAGGCGGAATACTTGCCAAACATTTGATCGAAGTCAAGCCGCTGCAACCGTAAAACGCCCAATCTCCGATAAAAGTAACACCGGTACCAATAGTAACCGAAGTCAAGCCGCTGCAAGCGTAAAACGCACCACTGATGATAACAGTAACGCTGTTAGGAATGCTTACCGAAGTCAAACCGCTGCACCCTCTAAACGCAAACTCTCTGATAGAGGTAACGCTGTTGGGAATAGTTACCGAAGTCAAACCGCTGCACCCTCTAAACGCACCACTGCCGATATAAGCAACACTATACGTTACGTTATTATGTTCAACAGAACTCGGAATAACGACATCGCCGCTCACATGATTATTTGAAGCAGCAGTTTCGGAATAACACTCTACTGCAACTTTATTTGTATTACCCAGAAGGATTGTGTAATAAAGTGTTTTCCCTTGATGTGTGTAGGAAAAGTCGTATGCCATCGCTTGCAGCGAAAGCAACATCATTGCCACTGCCATCATTACTCGGCACAGTGGCTTGCCGACAACATTTGTATTCATATTCATTCTGTTTTTGTTTGTTATTATTACTTTAATACGAAGCAAAGGTAAGAAATTACTGCGACATGCAACACAATTCAAAGAAAATTTTTCACTCGACACAAGTTTTCTTCTTTTTAGAAGAGGGGAAAAGCCGCCGCAAACGCCATTTCCGCATTACCGAAACGGCATTTGAGAAAATTATAACGGGCTTTGAGAAAATTATAACGCCGAAAGAAAAAATTCTTTCGGCGTTTCGGTTCCGGTGAAAGGGGGTTTATTTCGACATTCCGCGGTTTTTCAACAATGCTTTGATGTCGGGTTCTCTTCCTCTGAAATCTTTGTACAACTGCATTGCGTCTTTGGTCGAGCCGCTGCTCAAAAGGATTTTGAATTTGGCTGCAGTGGCAGGGTCGAATATGTTTCCGGCTTCCTTGAATGCTTCGAATGCATCGGCATCCAACCATTCGCTCCATGTGTAGGAGTAGTAACCTGCACTGTATCCTCCATCGCCGAAGCAGTGAGAGAAGTATGTGGAACGGTAACGAGGAGGGATTTGACTTATCATGCCGATTTTGTTCATTGCGGCTTTCTCAAATTCCTGTGTATTGACTTTTTCTCCGGCTTTTATGGAGTGGAAGCACATGTCAAGGTAAGATGCAGCCAATATTTCGCTGAATGCAAATCCTTGATTGAATGTTCCGACGGCTTTCATGCGGGATAGAAGTGCTTCCGGTATCACTTCGCCTTTCTCGTTCTTTGCATACATTGCCAAAACTTCCGGTTCGAAGCACCAGTGTTCCAGTACTTGTGATGGCAACTCTACAAAGTCTCTTGCTACATTGGTTCCTGATACCGAAGGATAGGTGCAATCGGAAAGTAATTGGTGAATTGCGTGTCCCATTTCATGGAATACGGTTGCGGCTTCATCTGCCGTAAGGGTCGTTCTTCCGTTCGGTGCTTTTGCATAGTTGAAACATACGGTTATTATGCAGGTTGTATTCTTGCCGTTTTGGCGATATTGTCCGCGATATTCGTTACACCATGCTCCGGATTGCTTGGAGTCTCTTGTAAATGGATCCCAATACAATATTCCTACGTGTTCGCCTTTTTCGTTCTTGGCTTCAAATACTCTTACGTCCTCTGCATAAACGGAAATGTCCGTTCTTTCGGTGAAACTGATGCCGTATAGCTTTGTAAGGGTTTCAAAGCAACCTTGTCTTACGTTGTCGATTTCAAAATAAGGGCGTGTTTGCTCTGCATCGAAGTCATATTTTTGTTGACGTACCTTTTCGGCATAGTAATACATGTCCCATGCTTCGAGTTTGGCTCCTTTTTCGTCTTTATCGAGGAGCTTTTGAAATTCTTCGGCTTCTTTTTTAGCTACGGGAACGGAATAAGAAAGCAAATCTTCCAATAATTTGAATACATTCTCCGGAGTTTTTGCCATTCTCTCCTCCAACTGATAATTAGCAAAGGTTTCGTATCCCAAGATATCGGCTTTCTTTGCTCTTAACTCTGCCATCTTTGCGACCAAAGCATTGTTGTCTGTTGCTCCTCCCTTATTGCAACGATTGATTCTTGCTTCGAATATATGCTTGCGAAGTTCTCGATTGGCGGCATAAGTAACGAACGGAATGAATGACGGATTGTCAAGGGTGAAAACCCATTTGCCGTCCAAGCCTGTGGACTTTGCCAAAGCCGCTGCCTTGTCTATCTCGCCTTGTGGCAGTCCTGCCAAATCCTCTTTCTTTTCTATCACAAGTTTGTAAGCCTTTGTCTCTGCCAAAAGGTTGGCATCGAATTTGGCTTCCACTTTCGTGAGTTCTGCATTTACTTCTCGCAATTCCTTTTGTTTGTTTGCGTCAAGCAAAGCACCGTTGCGAACGAAATTCTTATAGACTTTCTCCAATACGGCTTTTTGTTCGTCGGTGTAGTTCTGCTTGTCCTTGCCGTCCCATACCGCTTTCACTCTCTTGAACAGGTCTGCATTCATCGAAACGTTATCGGAATGGTGAGCCAACAAGGGACCTATTTCTTCCTGTGCCTTTTGCAATTCGGTGCTTGTGTTTGCCGCCAACATGTTGAAGTAAACGCCTTGAATGCGGGAAAGCAACTGACCGCTGAACTCCAAAGCCGCTATGGTGTTATCGAATGTTGCGGCTTCTTTGTTGGAAACGATTTCTTGGATTTCCTTGTCGTGTTGCTCTATTGCCGCCTTGAATGCCGGCAGATAATGTTCCGGCTTTATCTTCTCGAAAGGTGCCGTTTCAAACGGGGTGTCCCATTTCTGCAAAAGCGGATTGTCCGCATTGTCTTGCTTATTGCATGCAGTGAAGAGCATGCCTGCTGCGAGTAATGACATTACTGTTTTCCTCATTTCTTATTGTGTTTTATTGATTTATGATTTTCGCCTGCAAAGATACAAAATCGAACAATTCCGTGTATTCTTTCCGAGAGGCTTTCAGTCGGTTAATTTCTCTTTTTCTGCTTTTTCTGCGTCCATTTGCTTACGGGACTTGCTTTGAGTTACGACATATACGCCCAAAAAGACCAATCCGGCTGCCAAGGCTTTGTGCCAACCGAACGTACCCATACCCATAAGAACGGCAACGAGAGTTGTTACTATCGGTTGCAGATAATTATACATTGAAAGAACGGTGGGACGAAGTCGAACCTGCCCTATCGGTATGAGAAGATAGGTAACAAAGGTTGCGGCAAGTATGACATAAGCAATTTTCAGCCACAGACTTGCCGGAAGTGCGGCAAAGGGTACTTGCGAAAGAGGCTTGTAACAAACAGGAAGCACCATGAGCGAACCGAAAAGGAACATCCATTTCATCAGAGTGAGAGGGTGATTTCGTTGAATGAGCTTTTTGAACAATGTAAGGTATAGGGCGTAAGCTATGCAACTGAGCAGACAGAACAAATTGCCGCTCCATGAACCGGCAACCGAGGATTGGTTTGCCGAAGTGAGAATTAGTAACAACGCTCCGCTGCAACCTATCATCACTCCCAATACTTTAAGGAAGGTTATAGGCTCTCGCAGGAATATTGCCGCCGCAATCATCGTTAGAACCGGCGTAAGTGTAACCACAATCGAAGCATCTACCGGCGAGGTCGATGACAGCCCGACCACGAAGCACATCTGATTGAGCGAAATGCCCAAAAGCGATGCAAGAATCATTATCAGAATATCTTTTTTACTTGCTTTCGGAGCTTTGAACATAAAGGCTGCAATCCAGAAGACAAGTGCCGCTCCCACAAATCGCATAAAAGTCAATGCAAGAGGAGAAATGGCATATTGGGAATCAAGAACGGATTTGGTTATAGGGGTATTGAAACCGAAAATGAGGTTAACTGCTATTATTGCAATGTGTCCTGCGTATGATTGTTTCATGATATGGCTTGTTTTGGTTTGCAAAGGTACGATTTATTCCCCGAGGAATAATGCAGAAACGGTGTCGGAAAGAGAATGAAAGGTTTTTCATATCTTTGCAGATGCTTAATCCTTAATTTGAATTACAGAGATGATGAAGTATGTTTTTAATCTTGTTTTCGGACTTTTGCTGACGTTGCATGTTTGTGCCGTTCCCGCAAGACAACTGCCTATTACGGTAACGCAGCCCAACGGTAAAACTCTTACATATATAATAAAGGGAGATGAGGTTATGTCTTGGTCAGAGACAATGGACGGTTATACATTGTTGAGAAACCCTGAGGGAGTATTGTGTTATGCTTTTCATGATAAGGAAGGCAATTTGACGGCTTCAGATGTTATTGCCTGCAATGCAGAAGAAAGAAATGTGGAAGAGTTGTTGTATTTGAATAAAATAGAAAAGCGATTGTTCTTCGGCGAAAAGCAGTTGAAAGTCTTTGAACAAAGACGCAAAAGCATGTTTAACCATGGCTGCTCGGGGGATTGAAAACCTCTAAAAGCGGACTTTTGTTTTTTTTTCGTACATTTGCAAGCTATGACAATGGAAGAGGATTTTAATAAGACGGAATATACCGAGGATAACATCAAGTCTTTGGAATGGAATGAGCATATACGCCGGCGTCCCGGCATGTATATAGGTAAGTTGGGGGACGGAGCGTCTGCAGATGACGGGATTTATGTTTTGCTGAAAGAAATCATAGATAATTCCATCGACGAGTTCGCAATGGGAAGCGGAAAGCGTATAGAGGTCGATGTGAACTTCGATACCAAACTTGTGAGAGTGCGGGACTACGGACGGGGAATACCTTTGGAGAAAGTGGTTGACTGTGTTTCCAAGATGAATACGGGGGCAAAATACGATTCGGAAGCATTTCAGAAATCAGTCGGCATGAACGGTGTCGGTACAAAGGCGGTTAATGCCTTGTCTTCTTACTTCAAAGTTCAGTCGGTGAGGAACGGCAAAACCAAAGTGGCAGAATTCAGCAGGGGAAACATCGTCGAGGATCGTCCGATAGAGGCTTCAAAATCGGATAACGGTACATGTGTAGAATTCATTCCGGATAACGACCAGAGGATATTTGGTAATTACCATTTCATTGACGAATACATCGAAAAGATGATTTGGCATTACGCCTGTCTTAACAAAGGGCTGTCCATTGTATATAACGGAAATAAGTTCTATTCCAAGAACGGTTTGTTGGATTTGCTGACAAGCAACATGAATGAAGCCGATGGTTTGTACCCGATTATACATCTGAGTGAAGAAGGCTTTGAATTTGCGTTCACACATTCCGACAGAGTTCTGACGGAGGAGCATTACTCCTTTGTGAACGGACAAAACACCACGCAGGGCGGCACTCACCTTTCGGGATTCAGAGAAGCATTGGTGAAAGTCTTGAAAGACTTTTACAAAAAGGACTATGAAGCCTCCGACATCAGGCAGGGATTGGTGGCTGCCATAAGTCTGAGAATTGAAGAGCCTGTTTTCGAGTCGCAGACCAAGACAAAACTCGGCTCAACCAATATGAAACCGGACGGAAAGGGCGTAGCGGTAAAGACTTTCATAGGAGATATTGTCCGCAGAAACTTGGACGATTATCTGCATATCCATTCCGAGACGGCAGAAGCCATTCTGCAAAAAATCATTCGCAACGAGAAGGAACGGAAAGGCATGCAGAACATAAGGAAATTGGCGAAAGAAAGTGCCAAAAAGGTCAGCCTTACCAATAAAAAGTTGCGAGATTGCAGGGTTCATTACAATAGTAAAGACGCAAGGCGATTGGAGTCCACTCTTTTCATCACCGAGGGCGACTCTGCTTCGGGTTCCATAACCAAAAGCAGGGATGTGAATACTCAAGCCGTGTTTTCGTTGAGAGGAAAGCCCAAAAACTCCTATGGAGAGAGTAAAGAATTTGTATATAGGAACGAAGAATTGAACCTTCTGCACAGCGCCCTCAACATAGATGAGGACATGGATAATTTGAGATACAATAACGTTGTGATAGCAACCGATGCCGATGTGGACGGAATGCACATCAGAATGCTGCTTATGACGTTTTTCTTGCAGTTCTTCCCCGATTTGGTTAAGGCAGGACATGTTTATATCCTGCAAACGCCATTATTTCGTGTCAGAAACAAGAAACAAACCATGTATTGTTACACTGAAAAAGAACGAGATGACGCCGCAGAAAAATTAAGGGGCAATGTGGAGATTACCCGCTTCAAAGGATTGGGTGAAATTTCCTCTGACGAGTTCCGTCATTTCATAGGCAAGGACATGAGATTAGATCCCATAATATTAAATAAGGAATCCGGAGTAAACGAAGTACTTTCTTTCTTCATGGGTTCCAATTCCGCCGAAAGGCAAGAATATATCATACAAAATTTACGTTACGAAGATATTGGTTAAGGATACAAAGAGATGAAGAAACTATACTTTTTATTGGTCATTGTGGCGTTTTGCAGTATTGCAACAAAGGCACAAAATGAGGCTTTGAAGCCTTGGACGGATGTTATTGTCGATGACAGAGACCCTTCGCAATGGAAGTGGAACAAAACGGAGGCTTCACGTTTCAGCATAAGGGGAGACTTTGACGGAGACGGTTTTTCGGAGAACTTATACGAAGGTGCGACAACTCTTTTCTCCGATAATGATGAAATTACGCCCTTGAAATTGGACGGAGACTTGGGAGTATATTTCCTTGTCAACGAAGGAGACTTGGACGGAGACGGAGGAGACGAGATTTCTTTCATGACGGTGAACCGAGACTATTCCAACCTGAACTATTTCCGCATTTGGACATACAAGGATACCAAATGGAAAGAACTTTTTTGCGTTTTGGTGCATGAATACGACTGTCCGAACTACAAACCTCAAAAACCGGAAGAAATGTTCACCCATAAATGGAAACAAAAGAACGGTTACAATTTGAATAAGGTCGTTTTGAAAGTATGTGATGGCGTAGTCGATGTGATAGGTCTTCACCCATGCGAACGCTATGCGGTGGAACATATAAAACTTATCGGCAAGACTGCCACCAAAAGGGAATGGGGCTTAATCATTCAGCCAAGAGAGGAAGAATAAAAAAAGAAAGAGGGTAAGCATAAACCGCTTACCCTCTTTCTTTTTTGTCATCAATAAATCCTTGCTTCAAATCCCGAAAGTATATCCCACTGTTATATACAACGAACCGAGTTTGTTGAAAGCGTAATCAGATAATTTGGAATCCGAACCGAAGTATTTCGTTGTTCCGGTGTCGAAAGAATGCCTGTAAAGCAGGTTTATCTTAGCCGCAGAATTATTTGACTTAAACAAATTGAAGCTGAAACCGACAGGCAGGTAAAGATTATACTTCTGTTTTACGATTGATTGAATAGGAGGTATATTGCCGACTACTTCTTTCGCGTATTCAATCTCGCTATTATACATTCCCACGCCTAAACGAAAGTCAAGGGAAAATCTTTGGGAATTACTCCTCCATAAAGGATACGCAAGGTTGACGTTTACGTTCGTCGTCTTTATGCCGAGGCTGACATCATTCTTGGCAAGGTCGGTATATTCCTCCTCCAAACCGAAGAACATATACAATTTGCCGAAATCATAACCCAACTCATACCCCAAACTGTATGAATTGAGAACCTTTGCATCGCAACCGTACTTCTCAATCACGTCATTGCCACCGTTTAATGCCGACATTCCGATAAAGGGAGATACCCATACGTTTCCGCTCTCGTTTTGAGCAGATGCCTCTCCTTGAAAGAAGAAAGCCATGCTTGACAAAGCCACGGCATACAATGCCGTCTTAATACTGTTTCTCTTCATAACGAACTGTTTTTTTTGCATGTTAGCATTGTTTTAATACCGCAAAGGTATGCCAATTTATCAGAACGACCAAATAAAACCACACAAAATTTCAGTCTGTACATCTGAACTTTTATTGAAATTTTTCTTTGGCACGCTTTTTGCTTAGGAAGTAAAAATACTTGATTTACACGCATTGACAACTTTCCGTCTCGTTGCCGCTTGTCTGAAAGAAAAATATTTTTTCAAGAAATTAGAAAGCACGAAATCATATCACCTTTTCACCTCCTACACCAAGTATTTCATCGTTTCCTTACTTCTCTCATCTGCGAATAAATGAGATTATGAATAAAATCAACGACCCTCAGAAAGAAAAGTCTAACTTTTCAAGTACAAAGGAACGCTCGCTCAAATGTTTGTTGTAAATTTGCACTTGCATGTTGAATGCAGACAGCAAAATAAGAGTTGTAATTCATAAAAACAAAGAAAGATTATGTTCAGCAAAGAGACCTACATGATGCGACGCAAACAGCTCATGAAAGATGTCAAACGAGGTGTCATTCTGATACTCGGCAATGGCGACAGTCCGTTTAACTATCCTGCCAACACTTATTCGTTCCGTCAGGACAGTACATTCAGATATTTCTTCGCTCATGACTTGCAAAACCTTGTCGGAGTTATCGATATAGACGAAGGAAAGGAATATCTCTTCGGAGAAGATGTCGATATGGAAGATATAATTTGGACAGGTCCCGTTCCAAGCATACATGAGAGAGCCTTGGAAGTGGGAGTTGAGAACAGCGGCAGCATAAATGATTTACGCAAATTCATGGATGCCGTGGTGTTTGCGGGAAGAAAAGTACACTTCGTGCCGCCTTATAGAGCGGAAAACGTGAATTTCATATCGGAACTTCTTCATATAGACCGCCATTATGTAAAGGCATACGTTTCCGTGGAATTGATTGCAGCCTGTGTAAAGCAACGTTCCGTCAAGAGTGAAGAGGAGATTGTAGAAATCGAAAAAGCTATTGCAACAGCCTACAATATGCATACCACAATGATGAAGATGGCTGCCAAAGAAGGCACTTATGAATACGAGATAGCCGGACGCATGGAAGGAGAAGCATTGGCAGGCGGCGGACCGGTGTCTTTCCCTATCATATTGACCACTCACGGCGAAATTCTCCACGGACACGACCATTCTTTGCAAATAAAGAAAGGCAGAATGATTGTTTCCGATGCCGGTTGCGAAAATCCGCAAGGCTATTGTTCCGACATAACTCGTTCGGTTCCTGTTGGCGGAAAGTTTTCAAGTCGCCAAAAAGATATTTACGAAGCAGTTCTTGCCGCACAAAGCCTTGTACCGAGTTTGATTGCTCCGGGGGTGAAATATTCAGACATTCACCTTGCTGCTGTCTCACGTTTGGCAAGCGCTCTCAAAGAATTGGGCTTGATGAAGGGCAATTTGCAAGACGCAGTTACACAAGGAGCGATGGGGATGTTCATGCCGCACGGTCTGGGACACATGATGGGATTGGACGTTCACGACATGGAGAACTACGGGGAGAACTACGTAGGTTACGATAAGAAGAACATTCGCTCTACTCAGTTCGGATTGGCATCGCTTCGCCTTGGCAGAGAACTGCAAGAGGGTTTTGTCTTGACCAACGAGCCCGGCTGTTATTTCATTCCCGAACTCATTGACAAATGGAGAGCCGAAGGCAAATGCAAAGACTATATCAATTACGATAAAGTGGAGGAATACAAGGACTTCGGCGGCATAAGGATAGAAGATGACTTGCTTGTAACCAAAGATGGTTGCCGTTTATTGGGCAAATACATACCGAAGACGGTTGCAGAAATAGAGGAACAAATGGCATAAGCGGAAAATGCGAAAGATTTTTCTCATAATCATACTTCTGGGCGTAAATCCGCTTTACGCCCAATTTGTTTGGCAGGACAGAGTTTACTCTCCGATAATCAAAACAGTCAAATTGGAAAGCATGGATTCCCGAATGCTTGTTCCTATATTGAATATCAATCAAAGTGAAGGGCTTTTGCTTTCTTTCGATGAACTTTCGGAAGAAACACATCGCTTTGAATACACTTTCATTCATTGCAACAGCGATTGGACTGAGAGTTCCCTGCAATACTCCGACTATATTGACGGCTTTGAAACGGCTATGGTGGAAAATTTTGCGAACTCGTTCAACACTCTTCAAAGGTTTGTGCATTACGAACAGACAATTCCAAGTTCCATGACACGACTTTCCAAAAGCGGAAATTACATTTTGAAAGTCTATGTAGAAGGAGAGCCCGACAATGTCGTCCTCACCAAAAGATTTATGTGCATGGACAGGAAAGCGGAAGTGGCAGCAGAGGTAATGCAGGCAAGAGAGCCGGCACTGAGAAGCACCTGTCAGGAAACGGACGTGAGGGTGTATTCATCGAAACATGTATTCGACAGTCCGAACGAAAGGGTGAAACTCGTCATTCAACAGAACGGCAGAGAGGATACCAAACGCCTGTTGCCTTTGAGCGAAAACAGAGGTACTGAATTGGTTTACAATTTCAGACAAGAGAATATTTTTGACGGCGGCAACGTGTTTCGTTCTTTTGATTTCACCTCTCTGAGACAGCGTTCCAATTTTATCGCCAATATAGACTACATAGGAGGAGAGAATATAGTGAGATTGAGAGAAGAAGTGGTAAAAGAACGTTCTCCCTTTGTGGAACAAGCCGATTTGAAAGGAGCTTATTACGTCAGAAACGACATAGACAACAATGAAGCTCTGTGCAGCGATTACGCTTGGGTTTATTTCTATTTGCCAAAACCTCTGAGCCTTGAAGGAAATTACTATGCCGTAGGAGAATTAAGCGATTGGCGTTTCTCTCAGCAAAACAAATTCACCTTTGATAATACCTTGAACAAATACGTACTTCGTATGCTTTTGAAACAAGGCTATTACAATTATCAGATACTTTACATTCCTAACGGTTATACGGTAGGTTCATATAAGGAAGTGGAGGGGAACCATAGCGAAACGCAGAACTACTATAATATATATGTATATTACCGTGAACCCGGTAACGATTACGATTCTTTCATAGGCTTTTTGAGAGCCGAATACAAGTATTGATTTTCCGCAAAGACGGCTCCGATACATTCGTTCCGAAGTCTTGTAATGCAAAATTGCATAACAATGGTTTGACATAACGGAAAAATGGGCTATCTTTGCAGGACGAAAAAACAGAAAGAAGAAATGGAGAAAAAGAATTCCAATATGATTTTGTGGATTGGCTGTTGCCTTTCCTTATGTTGTTCGATAGTATTATTCATTATACTGCTCAGCGGCAGAAACACAGATAAAGCCGAAGCAAAAGAAGTAGAAACAACAGTAAAAGGCAATAAAACACTGACTTCCGGAGGTTTGAAAGTTGCATACGTGGATACGGACAGCGTACTTGCCAAATATGAGATGGCGAAAGATATGGAAGAGAGCCTCAAAGCCTACCAAAAGAAAGTTGAAAACGAGTTTGCCGCAAAGCAGAAGAAGTTCGAGAACGACTATGCTAACTATATGAAGAACGGAGCAAGTCTTACGCTTACCCAACAGAAACAAACCGAAAAGGAATTGCAACAAAGAGGCAATGAATTGCAGCAACTGCAACCAAAACTGATGGCACAACTACAAGAAAGGCAGGCTTCTGATAACAAAAAGTTGCTTGACGCAGTCTATGCTTTCATAAAGGACTACAATAAAAAACACCAAAACTTCGACATCATTCTTGCAAAATCCTATATTGGCTCTCCCGTTCTATATATTGACAAGGGAATGGATCTGACCGATGTTATAATCAAAGGACTTAACGAAGAGTACAAGGAATACAAGAAGAAAGATTAAGCCGACGAATATTCTGCACAAGACAAAAAGCAAACTCGTCAAACCAAATAAATAAAAGCTGTCGAAGCACGTCTTTATTTCGTTATCCGACAGCTTTCGTCTGTACAGTTCTCTATTGATGAAACATCAACTCCCGAAAATCTTTTTATGCTTTCCAATGCGTCGTAACTCTTTACCTCTTTTACCTCTCCGTTCTTTACAAATATTTCTATGATATTTGAATGCTGCCAATTAAGGTCATTACAAAGAGAATTACTGTCCACAATTACAGAAAATCCTTCAAATTCCGAAGCAATATTTCCCGACACAATTACAGTAACATTCTCCTTATGCAAACTGCCATAGTTGACAGCCGCCTTTCTGCAACCGATACAAGAAGTAGCAGGCACAATAATAACATTATGCTCACCTTTTGGAAGTTTGTAATCAATCTGTTCGATATACCAAAGAAATACATCTTTGTCGCTGATCTGTCTTTTTGAACAAGCATTAAAAGATAATAGCATGCCTATCGAACACAAATAAGCCCATATCCTAACTTTTATATACATATCAATCTCCTTTTATCAATTAGAAACATACATTTGACCTCTCCTTACAAAACTAAAACTCGTCATTATTGCAATAATGCTCAACAAAACAAAGTTACACTAATCAAATACAAACAAATCCATAGTGTTACCAGTTGTACGAATATATACACCCTGCTTTCCTATCAGAATTGCACATTTATATTTCTCCCCATCGAACTTAAGTTCGTACTTTTTATTAAGCTTTGAGTCTGCTACGATAAGAACCCAATCTTGTTTCTTCTTTGCAAACGAACTCTTATCCTCTTGCTTTGGTAATTGCAAGATGCGATAATACAGCTTCCTATACTTATCGTAAAACAGACCACGGAAGAGCATATTCTCCTCCCAATATTTTATCTTTTCCGTTGCAGAATGATTTTGAGAAAAGTCTTTCTTCTCCGGTTTGACATAGAACTTCGAACTGAGTTTTTTCTCTCTCAACGTCTTGCCACTCATCGTCATCACAACAACATTTTGCGATAATTCCGTACCTGCAACGATTATGGAGTCCTCGACATTGAATGCTGTTTGATAACAATCATCTATAAACATATCTTTCGGTTGGTCCGAAGGTCGTTTCCCGAATATCTTTACACATCTTACACTATCAGGATTGCTTATATCCCATGCCGCAATCAAACCCGATTTTGCCCTAAAATCTGCAAAATCCGCATTGGAATCGAAAGATAAAAGAACCCCTGTATAGAGTATATTTCCATAAGCGAAAAATGGGTCAGATACTCCAAATCCAAACCACTTTACAAATTCTCCCTGATACTTAGTTGGAGGACAAGCTATCTCTGTACAGGTTCGTGAGTCCCAAATATCATGATTATGATTATCCAACATAGCAAATATTATACCATTATCTGAATTATAGCAAAACTCGCATATTTCCTTTGGTGTTCCTGTAAAGATAGTATCAACTTTCTTCGTTTCCATATCGAAAGTACAAAACATATAGTTTGAATAAAATAGTACACACTCTCTTCCATCGATATCACAAATATGACATCTTGAAAACCATGGCAAAACGTCCTTTTGGTTCAAAAACTCTTTCGGTTTCTTTACAACATTTCCACTACAAGCACAAAGACAGATAGTAAACGCTAATAATATCGTATTAAATACAACTTTTTTCATAGCTATAACCTATTTACTAATCAAATACAAACAAATCCATGGTTTTATCTTTGAGTACATATACACCTTGTTTACCTATCAAGATTGCCCATCTGTATTTATCCCCATCAAACTTAACTTCGTACTTCTTGTTGAGCTTTGAGTCTGCTACGATAAGAACCCAATCTTGTTTCCTCTTTGTAAACGAACTCTTATCCTCTTGCTTTGGTAATTGCAAGATGCGATAATACAGCTTCCTATACTTATCGTAAAACAGACCACGGAAGAGCATATTCTCCTCCCAATATTTTATCTTTTCCGTTGCAGAATGATTTTGAGAAAAGTCTTTCTTCTCCGGTTTGACATAGAACTTCGAACTGAGTTTTTTCTCTCTCAACGTCTTGCCACTCATCGTCATCACAACAACATTTTGCGATAATTCCGTACCTGCAACGATTATGGAGTCCTCGACATTGAATGCTGTTTGATAACAATCATCTATAAACATATCTTTCGGTTGGTCCGAAGGTCGTTTCCCGAATATCTTTACACATCTTACACTATCAGGATTGCTTATATCCCATGCTGCAATCAAACCCGATTTTGCCCTGAAATCTGCAAAATTCACATCGGAATCAGAAGATGGATTGATGCCCGTGTAGAGTATATTACCAAATGAAAAGAACGGGTCGTATGCTCCAAATCCAAACCACTTTACAAATTCTCCCTGATGCTTAGTTGGAGGACAAGGGATTTCGGTACAGGTTTTCGAGTTCCAAATATTGAGATTACGATTCTCTAATTGAGCCCATATTGTTTCGTCATCTGAGTTGTAGCAAAATTCACTAATCCCAGCGTACAGTTTATCATATATGGTATCAACTTTCTTTGTTTCTGTATCAATGGTAGCAAATCCATAATCTGTTGGAAGCAACACAGCCTCTTGTCCGTTTATATCATAAATACGACATCTTGAAAACCACGGTAAAGCGTCCTCTTGTTTCAGAAACTCTGACGACTCTCTGACGACATCGCTGCTACAAGCACAAAGACATATTGCAAAACAAGCCAAGGTCATATTAAGTAATACTTTCTGCATCTCTCAAATTATTTTATTAGTCAAAGACAAATAAATCCATGGTCTTATTCTTTGGATTGTCGGCTGTACGAATATAAACTCCTTGTTTTCCTATCAGGATTACACCTCTATGTTTATCCCCATCGAACTGAATCTCATACTTTTTATTGAGCGAAGAATCTGCAACAATAAGTACCCAATCGGATTTCTTCTTTGTGAAAGAGTTCCCATCCTTTTGTGTTGCCAAATTCAAAACTCGATAATAGAGTTTTCTATATCTGTCATAATACAGACCTCCGAACAACATATTCTCCTCACAATATTCTATTATCTCTGTCATCGAATGATTTTTGGAAAAGTCTCTCTTCTGAGGTTTAACATAGAATTTTGAAGTAAGTTCCTTCTCTTTTAACGTCTTGACACTCATCGTCATCACAATAACATTTTGAGATAATTCCGTGCCTGCAACGATTATGGAGTCCTCTACATTGAATGCCGTCTGATACCAATCCTTTATGAACATATCTTTCGGTTGGTCGGAAGGTCGCTTTCCGAATATCTTCACACACTTTACACTATCCGGATTACTGATATCCCATACTGCCATCAAATCCGATTTTGCCCTGAAATCTGCATAATCAACTTCTGAGTCAAGTGAAGGAATAATGCCTGTGTAAAGAATATCACCACATGAGAAAAACGGATGATATGCTCCACATGTCCATATAATAAATTCTTCATGATATTTTACAGACGGACAGAGCATCTCTGTACATGATTTCGAGTTCCAAAGATTAAGATCTCGATTATCTAACTGAACCAATATTGTCCCGTTATCTGAATTGTAGCAAAATGCTCCAATACTTGCCGGAACCCTCGCTACAATCGTATCTATCCTTTTTGTTTCAATATCAAAAGCACATATTGCATATCCTCCATTCGTTGAGAATAGCACACTTTCTTTTCCATCTATATCACATATAGTACTATTTATAGGAAGCCACGGCAAAGCATCCTCTTGCGTCAAAAACTCTGACGACTCTCTGACGACATCGCTGCTACAAGCACAAAGACATATTGCAAAACAAGCCAAGGTCATATTAAGTAATACTTTCTGCATCTCTCAAATTATTTTATTAGTCAAATACAAACAAATCCATGGTTTTATCTTTGAGTACATATACTCCTTGTTTACCTATCAAGATTGCCCATCTGTATTTATCCCCATCAAACTTAACTTCGTACTTCTTGTTGAGCTTTGAGTCTGCTACGATAAGAACCCAATCTTGTTTCCTCTTTGTAAACGAACTCTTATCCTCTTGCTTTGGTAATTGCAAGATGCGATAATACAGCTTCCTATACTTATCGTAAAACAGACCACGGAAGAGCATATTCTCCTCCCAATATTTTATCTTTTCCGTTGCAGAATGATTTTGAGAAAAGTCTTTCTTCTCCGGTTTGACATAGAACTTCGAACTGAGTTTTTTCTCTCTCAACGTCTTGCCACTCATCGTCATCACAACAACATTTTGCGATAATTCCGTACCTGCAACGATTATGGAATCCTCGACATTGAATGCCGTTTGATAACAATCATCTATAAACATATCTTTCGGCTGGTCCGAAGGTCGTTTCCCGAATATCTTTACGCACCTCACACTATCAGGATTGCTTATATCCCATGCTGCGATCAGACTTGCTTTCTTTCTAAAATCTGCAAAATCCGCATTGAAATCGAAAGATAGGAGAAAACCTGTATAAAGTATATTTCCATAAGAAAAGAACGGTTCATATCCTACAATTCCTGTCCATATAATTGGTTCTCCATGATACTTTGTTGGAGGACAATGTATCTCCTCACCTATCCTTGAATCCCAAACAACAAGACTTTCCAACCGTGCAAATATTGTTCCATCTGAATTATAGCAAAACTCACGGATTGTTTTTGATATTCCTTTAACAAGGGTATCAACTTTCTTTGTTTCTGTATCAATAGTAGCAAATCCATCATCTGTTGAAAACAACACAGCCTCTTGTCCGTTTATATCATAAATACGGCAACTTGAAAACCACGGCAAAGCGTCCTCTTGTTTCAGAAAAGCTTCCGGTTCTTTCACTATATCTCCGCTACAAGCACAAAAACAGATAGCAAACCATGATAATATCGCACCAAGTAATAATCTCTCCATATCTCTCAATCTCTTTGCTAATCGAATACAAACAAATCCATGGTTTTATCTTTGAGTACATATACTCCTTGTTTACCTATCAAGATTGCCCATCTGTATTTATCCCCATCAAACTTAACTTCGTACTTCTTGTTGAGCTTTGAGTCTGCTACGATAAGAACCCAATCTTGTTTCCTCTTTGTAAACGAACTCTTATCCTCTTGCTTTGGTAATTGCAAGATGCGATAATACAGCTTCCTATACTTATCGTAAAACAGACCACGGAAGAGCATATTCTCCTCCCAATATTTTATCTTTTCCGTTGCAGAATGATTTTGAGAAAAGTCTTTCTTCTCCGGTTTGACATAGAACTTCGAACTGAGTTTTTTCTCTCTCAACGTCTTGCCACTCATCGTCATCACAACAACATTTTGCGATAATTCCGTACCTGCAACGATTATGGAGTCCTCGACATTGAATGCTGTTTGATAACAATCATCTATAAACATATCTTTCGGTTGGTCCGAAGGTCGTTTCCCGAATATCTTTACACATCTTACACTATCAGGATTGCTTATATCCCATGCTGCAATCAGACTTGCTTTCTTTCTAAAGCCGGCATAATCATAATTGAAATCAGTCAATGCTTCTGTCGGAATAATTCCTGTGTAAAGTATATTGCCGGACGAGAAAAACGGATGATATGCACTAACGCCTGCCCATGTGATATATTCTCCATAATGCTTTGTACAAGGACAAGGTATTTCTGTACACGTTTTTGAATTCCAAACTGTTCTATGACTACCTACTGCTGCCCATATTATTTTACTGTCGGAATTATAACAGAAGTCATTTATTGTCTGAGATATTGCAGCAATAGTGTCCATTCTACTTGTCGCAATATCAATAGAGCATATTGCATCCCTTTCATCTGCAATAGCATATATACATTCCTTACCCTCTATATCATAAATTTTAGCATTTTTCATAGCGAACCTCGGCAAAGCTTCTTCTTGCTTCAAAAACTTTTCCGATTTTTTCACTACATCTCCACTACAAGCACAAAGACAGATTGTCAATAAAGATAGTATCGTATGGAATAATAATCTCCTCATATCTATAATGCTTTGTTATTAGCTCAAACTTGGGTTCGATTTATGGTACAAGTATCCGTACCTGATATTCGATGATTTACAGGCATACTCTCTTTAACAATTTTCAAACTCTTGCTGTTGTATGCAAATTCCGAGTGATTTCGTATTGCCTTTGTGGCAGGTGTCTTTGTTCGTTTCTTGTCCGCTTAGGAGCGGACTTCCAAGTAAAGACAAATCTTGGAGATGGATAAAAACGAAATCAGGCTGCAAACATACGGAAAATATTCTGAACAGCCAAAAAAAACGACACTTTTATTCAAATCCGAATTGGGAATTATGGAAAATCCATTTACCAAGCCTCGTCCGGGCTTTACGGTGCTTTATATCAACAAAGGACTATGCTTTAACAAAGCATACGATGAGACTCTTGCCGAAGAAAGTCAGAAATACGGTCAAGTGAACTAAACAAGCAGTCTTTTATAGAAATCGAGCAGCACTTTCTCTTGGCTTGACCAATTATATTTGTCAGCAGAAGCCTTTACGGCGTTCGCCGACATTTGCTTTGCCAAGTCCGGATTGTTTACTATCTTTCTTATTGCCTCCGCCACCTCATCGATATCGAGAGGATTAACTACCAATCCGCAGTGTTCTTTCTCTGTTACTTCCTTACAAAACAACACTTCCCTGCTTGCTATCACGGGAAGTCCTGCCTGCATGTATTCCATTTGCTTTATTGGAATGGAAAAGGTATGATTAGGTGCTTTATGTAACAGAACCAATCCGACTGATGAGCGTTCATACACCCTCTCCCTCACTTCCGCATTAGGCACATAGCCGAGGAACTCGACATTTTGCCATTGCGGCATGGATTTTACTTGCTTAAAATATTCCGCATTGTCAAATTCTCCTGCCAAAAGGAGCTTAACGCCTGCCTTGTCGCAGGCTTCCAGCATTTCTTTGACACCTCTGACATCAGTCAAACCTCCGACATAACATGCCACTGCCTTTTCGGGAAAGCAATGCGGCTCAGCGTTTCCATTATCGGCAAATACAGGATAATTTTTCACCGTTTCCGTAGAGATATTGCCATAAGAAAGAAACTTCCTCTGTATTGTCTCCGTTGCACAAACAACAGCAGACAAACGTTTTGCCGAATATCTTTCCGTAAAACTTGCAAATCGAAAAAGCAATCTGCGTGCAAAGTCCGGAATATAATCCCTTTGCAACATAAGAGCAGGAAAATCCTCATGCGAATCGAAGATTACACAAGCCTCTTTTCTCAATTCAAGTGCCGCAATCAGTAAATCCGGGTCATGAAAATGGTAAATATCTGCTTTGAGGCTTGCTGCCGCGTTGACAGCTTTGCGACTTGTCTTAATCATTCGCTTCAAGCGGTTCGTTTCCGCCCTACCTATATCGATTATCTTAACGCCGGAGTTTTCTTCATCGCCAAGCCCGTCTGCCACGATAAGACTTACATCGTACCCTGCCTTTGACAGAGAAATACATTCCTTGCGAAAAATTCGCACATCGTAGCGTTTGTGAACGATTGTTATGTGAACAACTTTCTTTCTTTGCATAAACTTTTCTGCTCAATCCTCTATTATTACTCCGCTTCCCAAGCACAACTTCGCGTCAGGACTGTAAATCACTCCGAACTGTCCTGCCGCTATACCCTGAATGCGTTCTTCACTTTCTATTCTATAGATGTCGTTTATCTTTCTCAGCTTTCCCCTCGTGAAATCCGGAGTATGGCGGATTTTGAACAAGATGTCTTTCTCGTCTTTGAAGTCCCCCCAAATGTCCTCGGTGATATACTCGAATGCGGAGAGGTTTATCGTCTTTCCGTACTGGGTATCGGGGTCGTAGCCTTGGGAAACATAAAGCACATTCTCCTCCATATCTTTCTTAACCACGAACCAAGGTCCGCCCGACAGCCCCAAACCCTTGCGTTGACCTATCGTATGAAACCAAAAACCCTTATGCTTTCCGAGTATCCTGCCCGTCTCCAACTCGACTATCTTCCCCTCCTTCTCTCCAAGGTATCGGCGAATGAAATCATTGTAATTGATTTTACCCAAAAAGCATATACCTTGGGAATCCTTCCTTTCGGCAGATGGCAGACGGCACTGCCTTGCCTTGTCTCTTACTTCGCTTTTCAACATATCGCCTATGGGAAACATCAACTTTTTGACCTGAAGATAATTGATTTGTCCAAGGAAGTATGTTTGGTCTTTCACATGGTCCTTAGCCGTCGAAAGATAAACCTTTCCATCTGCTTCGGTTGTGGTGCAGTAGTGTCCCGTTGCTATCTTATCGAAGCAATGCCCCCATTTCTTCTCGAAACTACCGAACTTGATGAGCTTATTGCACATCATATCGGGATTAGGCGTAAGTCCCCTGCGTACAGCCTCTATTGTATAGCTGACCACATTCTCCCAATACTCCTTTTGCAAAGAAACTATCTCGAAACGACAAGCATACTTCTTGGCAATATAAGTCGTAATCTCTATATCCTCCTCCGAAGGACAATCCACATAACCGTCCTTGTCCTCCATACCGATTTTTATGTAGAAAATCGTAGGGTCAAATCCCATTTCTTTCAACCGGACGACAGCCACGCTGCTGTCAACCCCTCCCGAAACCAATGCAGCAATATCCATATTGGCAAAGATACAATATTTTTCACACAACTTGCCCCGCATATCACATTTTCTCCCAAACTTTCCTCTCACATACACCCTTTCGCCCCTACCCTATCACCTGAAAACCAATATATTTACCCAATAAAACCACCATTTAAGCAAAACAAATTTACCAATTTTCTCTCCCTCAAAAAGCAAACGCCCTTTCCGCATTACCCAAACGCCGTTTCAGAAAATTATAACGCCGTTTCAGAAAATTGAATCGGCGTTTCGGGAATAAGGAATCGGACTTTTAATTAGGGCAAATGCCATTTTGATGAAGAAAAATTTGCTTCGATAAGAAATTTGCCGTATCTTTGCAAGCGGATATTATATATTGTTCGACGGAATGAAAGGGTACAAAAATATGGCTTACGTTTTGGCATTGCTTGCGATGTTGTTGGTTTCGCAAAGCGGTGTCGATGTGTCCACACGGGGCTGCAAGTCATACCTTTTCAAGACTTCCTTGACTTCTTTCGGTAAGGCAAAGCCTTACGGCAAACTTCTGAGTACGAAAGAGTGCGAAACAAGAAACAATATAGAGATAGCCCTTTCGGAAAGCAGGTATAAGGTCAGCAGTCATCAAGAAGCGTTTGACTTTGATCCGCCTTACGATTTTGAATTTCACAGAACGAGAATATTGAACGAGCGTCTTCAAAGCATGAAGGCAGGCTTGTTTCTCACCAAAAACCTCTACCAATTACAGGTTTTACTGATATAAAAGGAATATCTGCCAAAGTGGACTTTGGCTTTTGTCCGATATTCTTTTGATTTTAACACTCTCTTGTGTGGGTTTCGTGTAATTCTTTGTTTTAACACCACTAAAAAATTCAAGAGACTACGCAAGAGCAAATTGGGACGAAAAAATTTTTCATCGAATAAACTTGATGGTTTGATAATATCAAGGCTCGATACATTCAAAAGATGTTCGAGCCTTTTCTCTTATGTTTTAGCTGTTATACCTTTAAGGCTTTGAGGAGTTTCTTGCGATAGGATTGTGCGGCAGGCGTGTTTTGCAAAGCGAGATTTGCGGCAAATTCCTGCAATTCTTCTTTAATCCAAGTTTCTTTCTCTTTATAGAAAAGCAGAAGTTCGCAACACATCTGCTTTACGGATATACGTACTTTCGGATTGATTAGAAAAGCAAAGCATGTTTCTATCTGTTTATCGGGATTTATGGAAAGCAATATTGTTGAGAGGGTTTCGCTAAGTTTTCCACGCTTCTGTTGTCGCAAAAGACGGGATAACAACTTGGCATACGCCCTCATACTGCTTTGATTTCGGATTTTATCGAAGTCTCTTGCCAAATCTTCCAACAAGAACTCCGCATAATCGGGTGTTTTCTCGCAAAGCTTTTCCAAAATCCAAGCTGCGTGAAAACCCGCTTTGTCATTTCTTTCCATACTCAGTTCATAGAGGTAGGAGACAGGTAGTTCACCATCTTCTATCCTTCCGATAAATCGTCCTATTGCAACAATGCCCATAGGACAATCGAGTTCTATGCAAAGAAATTCCTTTTCGGCTTCATTCATTCTCAGAAAGCATATCTTGCTCCTATAATTCCGACAAAGCGTTGTGCAGGGTAGTTATAGTAATTGTAATAACGTTGGAATGCAAGGTTATCAAGTTCTACAAAGAAGCTCCATTGGTCGGAGTATTTATAGGAAGCGTTCAGGCTCAAATCGAAACGTGATTTCAATTTGACTACTTCTCTTTTTTCATTCAAACATTTGACTGAACTTGCGAAGCTCGGTACCAAGGCTATGGTCAATTTATCTGCCGAATATTCGACAGACATACCGGCTTTGAAAGCAGGGATATACCATGCTTTATCCAAATCCTCCGTTTTCACGTTTTGTAAAACGACATTAGCTTTCAAGGTGATGTCTTTCAACTTATAATCTAAGCAAAGGTCAACATAGAGGCGTTTCGCCTTGTCATAAACAATGGAAAACATATTATGGAGAGCAGCATTGGTATCAAGGGTATAGAAATACTTGTTTTGAAGAGCTGCCAAGCCTACTTCCAATTCCGCATGCAGATTATTTGAGCCACTATATACAGCTTTGGCAAAAAGGCTTGTGTAACTCTGTAATTTAGTTTGCACCAATGGCGAGATATAAGGGTTTTCCCTTACCATGGCATTGAGTGTCGGAAGTTCTGTTTCGGATTTCAATCCGCCCTCTACGCCTATATGCTCGGTCAAGTCAGGCAAAGAGGCAATTATATCGGGAAGGAAATAGAATTTTCCATGATTTCCGAAACATGGAGCGAGAGATAAGGCGGCGTGAATGTTGAATCGATTTATTGCAAAGTCCATGTATGCATGTATATCGACAATGCCCTGTCGGTTCTTGTAGTCTTCAAGTTTCAAAGTCGGATCAAAGAAGGGTGTAAGGTCTTTTGCAGAATACGAACCGGCTATCTGATTATAGTTTACTTGCAATCCGAGATATTGAGTTTGATTGTTAAATAGTGAAAGTTCTTTTCTGACTCCTGCCGTGAAATTAATGTCTGTTTCTCCATAGCCCCATTCGCCGGAAGTGTGCCGGAAAGCAAAGGAAGCAAAGTTATGAAACATGCTTTCGTCTCTGTAAAGGCTTCGATAGTTGAGACGTGTTCCTATGGTGCGGTATGTGGTACGGTAATCGCTTTTTGCTTTATCTATTGTATCGGAAAAGCCGTAGTAATAGTACCTTTGATGTTCGTAAAAGATGTTTGCGTCCAATGAAAAGTCCGTCCATATCTTTTTTGCATACAAACGCAAGTCGTTTTCCGCATATGTGGAATGTGCATAATCCTTTATCTGTCCGAGAGACGACCTATGCTTGAAATCTGCACTGTAAACCAAATCTTTGGAACGCGTTTGAGAATAGGAAGCCTCCAAAAGAGAGGTAAAATAAGTGCCTATACCTGCTTTGATATGGGCATTGTATAATTTTTCCGTCCTTTCGTCTTTCACATTTGCAGGCTTTATCTTGTCAAAAGTCATGAAGGTAGGAAATTGTTTGCCTGTCTTATCGTATTTGAAAGCAGGAAGTTCAAAGGTAGAGTCGAATACGGTTGGTTTACTCGTCAATTTGTACGCCTCATTCACCACAGGAGAAAACGTAGTCTTTATCACAACGCTTTCGTTATACTCGTCCTTTTTTGGTTGTTGGGCTTTCAGACTCATGCCCAACAGAGAAAAAACTATGATTGCATATATATCTCTTTTCATGTGCCGATTACTTTTTTTGTTTGTTCTTTTTATTACTCTTGTTCCTCTATTATGACCTCATCAACCGCCGCATTATGTTCCATGCGTTTGGTTTCATTTTCTTTACGTGTCTTATCCTGTTCCTCTGTCAGTTGAAGGAGTTTTTGTTTTGCCGTTTCGATAAGTTCCTCGTCCCCATCGTAATTATCCACTATGCTTTGCAATGTCTGCTTTGCCTGCAAGACATTACCTTTGCTCTTGAATATGTCTGCCCAAAGCACAAATGTTTTAGCCAACCAGTATTCGCTTGATGGGTTTGCGTTGATTTGGTGTATCATCTTCTCCGCTCCTGCTACGTCTCCGGCAAGAAAGCTCAACTCTGCCAAGGTGTACTGTGCCTCTCCTGCGTATTCCGGATTTTTTGCTTTGGTCAAACGTTTCAATTCGACAATTGCCTGTCCGCTGTTTTGATTTGCAAGTAAGGATTTCGCCAATATATATGTTGCTCTTTCCTTTACGGTCTCATCAGTCTTCTCAAGCGAAAGCAGTTTGTTGGCATACATTGTTGCCGAATCGAATTTGCTTAAATGGAAACAGCTTTGCATTTGTCCGTCCAATGCCAAGAGTTTATGCGTACTTACTTCCGCTATTGCCTCCAAGCGATTGTATTGCTGCTCTGCCCTTTCGTAATTCTTAGTTTCCAAATTCAGTTCTGCCGCTTTGAGCAAAGATTTTTCGGTAAACACATTCTTCGGATTTTCTATTACGGCTTCGTAATGCTTCAAGGCCTCCGTCTTTCTGCCGGACTTATTCAAGCAATCTGCAAGGTAGTAATCCGCATTCACAAAGAAGATGCCTTTCGGATATTTGCTCAAATACTGCTCGAAAGCCATGACTGCATTCGCACAATCGCCCTCCATATACAAATTTTCTGCCGCCTGATAGCTTATGGAATCCCTATCTCCTGCCGATACTCTTGCTGTCGGCAAATTCTCTGTATATGCCAAATAATCATCTACCTTATTGGCTGAAACATATATTGCTTTTATATTCGCCAATGCCGCACGCGATTCCTCGCTGTCGGGATATGTCTTTACCAATTTATCCAAATACTCCAACGCTTTGGCATCTTCGCCGAGTTTATAATGAATCATACCTATCTTTGCATAGCAATCCTTCACGTGAAGGGACTGCGGATATAGCGTTATGACGTTTTGATAGGTGTCTATGGCTTTACGGTTTTCCTCCAAGGTGAGATAGGTGTTTGCAAGTTCGTATTTGATTGTTGCAGCATAGTTGCCTTGATTGTAATTCTCATATGCACGCTCCAAAACTTCTTTTTTGCGTTCATAGTTGCCCAATGCTCCGTACGCCATGGCTGTTTGATAGGACGCATAGTCTGCATCGGGATGTTGTTTCTCGATAATCTTTCCGTACTGCTCTATTGCCGAATTGAAATCTCTGCACATATACAAACAATCCGCATATCGCAAAGCTGCATCTTCGCTTTGCTTGGTATCGAGTTTACCTATTATTCTTTGGAAATAGTTCTTCGCAGTGGAATATTTCTTTTGTTTGAAAAGATTATAGCCCATTGTATAATCGGCTTGTGCAAGATACGGACTTTCAGCAGCACCTGCCGAAGCGTAAAAGGCGTTAAGATTCTTCACGGACAAATCATATTCTCCCATTTGGTAGTAAACCTCGGCTTTCATATAGTATGCCGAAGCTGTAAGCTCATTATCATGAGCCTGAGAGAGCGATTTATCCAAATAAATCAAGGCATCTTCTGCCCTACCCTCGTTAAACACCTCTATTGCACGGTTAAGACATAATCGCTGATAAGCTTTGTTTGCCGACAAACTGCGTTCCGACATCTGCTCCAACATCTCCACCGCATCACGATAGTTCTTCATGTTTCCGTACAGCTGTGCGAGGTACTCCTTGGCTTCATCTGCTTTATCCGAGTCGGGGAACATATCCGCAAAGGCTTGAAAAGCCTTTACCGATTCATTATAGGCAGGAGCGGTTTCATAGGAAACCTTGGCGTAATTCAACAAAGCCTTTTCTTGAATTGCCTTATCGAAATCCATCTCCCAAGCCTCCTTGAACATAGCTTGTGCATTCTGTTTTTCACCCAATTCAAGACAACATATTCCCAAATGATAGAAAGCACTTTGAGCCAGAGAATCTCTGTCATCTGTCGCTTTCAAGAGATAAGACTTCGCCTTGGCATATTCTTTCTCCTCCAAAAGGGTATAACCTAAAAGATAATAATCCTGAGCATCGGCACTCTCTTGTTGTACAGCCTTTTCCAAATAAGGAATTGCCTCCTTATAACGTCCCAATTTGTAATAAGCATCGCCCAACATGCGGTTCAATTCTCCGCTTCGCTTGGATTGGGATTTCTCGGAAAGACGTGGAGCTATCTCTATCAACTCCTCATAATTTCCGCGATAGTAATAAATCTGTGCAATATAATAAGGCACAATCTTTCCGAAATTCTTATCCTGCTGCAAGTCGAGAAATTCTTTCAAAGCCTGCTCATACTGCTGCTGCTCATACATTATATGAGCGTGAAAATAGCTTGCCGAAGCTGCATACTTACTTTTCGCCTCTCTGACCTTATCCAATTCCGATACTGCCTCATCATAATCAGAGTTCAAGAACAAACAATGACCGTACTTATAATGATACTCATACCAACTTTCTCCTTCAAGAGCCGAAACATTCATTCCTTTATACACCTCCAAAGCCCGCTCAAACTTTCCTGCATTGGAATAGAAATCAGCCAAAAGAAAAGACGCCTTATTCAAATACACAGACTGAGGATACTGCCTGATAAAATCCGAAAGCAATACATCGGCATCTGCATTCGTCAAAGCATGAGAAGCTGCCGCACGATAGAAAAAAGCCTGCTCCGAAAAAGGATTATCCTTCTGCGGATAACGAGAAAGAAAGTCGGAAAAGCCCTCCAAAGAGGAAGAATAATTACCGCTCATATAGTTATCGTATGCCGCTTTGTAGTCGGAAACACAACGTTCGTTCATGCTTAGCTTTTGAGAATAAGCACAAAAGGCAAACAAAACGAGGCTTGCAAAACAGTATAAACCACCTGAAAATACTCTCATGATAATGTAGATTTTTATTCTGCTAAATTAACTCCTAAACACGGCTTGAAATTATATCCCCTCCCATTTTTATCAACCATCGAATGTTTACAACCTTGTTTGAAACACGGATAAGCAACAAAAGCACAAGGAAAACATAGTCCGAAACACCTCATTCGGGAAGATAAAAAAGAGAGTAGCAACACAAGTTCAATAAGCGACAAAAACCAAAGGGCGTTCTATCGAAATTAAAACGCCCTTTGAGAAAATTCTTTCGGCGTTTTAATTTTCTGAATCGCCGTTTCGTGATGAATGGATAGGCGGCTTATTTTAAGCAGTGCAGATGAGCGAGTTACATAATGACTTTTGCAAGGCGGCAAATGGGACGATAACAAACGATTTCGGGCGTGCGGCGGAATATTCTTTGCTTAGACCTCCTTACGCCCGAAATCGGAAAATACAAAAAATGTTTATCGTTTACCGCCGGCATTGTTGCCTGTTCCGCCAGAGGCTCTGTCGTCCATGTCATCGGACTTTATTTTGCTCAACTTCTTGTTTTGGTACATCTTTCCGAAGTTGTATCGCAGGTTGATCGAAAACATGGTTCCCGGAATGTGGGTATTGCTTGTCTGATACATGTTGTTTTGTGTAAATTCACCAGACATATCTCTTTTGGAGAAGAGGTTATTGGCACCAATGCTTACATTCAATTTGTCATCTTTCAAGAATGCTCTCGACAAACCGAGGTTCAAGGAATAGGAATCGCCGTATTTGTATATCGCCCACAAGCCTCCGCTCATGTAATGACCGCTCAGAGAAAGTTTAATCTTGGCAGGGAGGGTGAAATTCACCGAAGCGAAACACATGTAGGAAGTATTGTTTATCTTTATTTCCGTGTTCTGCTGCATGTAAGCGACATCGGTGTAATTTATCTGCCCGTAGAAGTTCACATCCAGCCATTTCGTAAGAGGGGCAACGAAGCTCAATCCAATGTTTAAGTTTTGACTTGTCGCTATATTGTCGGGACGTTCCAACTTACTACCATCAGCACCATACGGAAGAACGACATCACTTACGAAATCGCTGCCGTAACCGTAGTTTACGCTTAAAAACGCCATATAAAAGAGTGAATAATTCAATCCTATGTTATGAGTGTATTGCGGTTTGAGTAGAGGATTACCGCTTTTGAAAGAATAATCGGATAACTTTTGCAGAAAAGGATTCATTTGGTCGTAAGAAGGTCTGGAAATCCGGTAGTTGTAACTTAGGGAAAGGCTGTTGGATTGGTTGAAGTTGTGATTTATAGAAATGTTAGGGAACAAATCCGAGTATGAATTAGTATTCGTGCTGTCGCTACCTGCCGTTTCGCCCTTTGTTTTGGTGTGTTCGAACCTCAACCCTGCCCGAAGAGAGGTATTCTTACCCAAGTTCTTGGAATAGGAAAGGTATGCGGCGATGATGTCTTCCGAAAAGAGGAAATTGTTCTGCACTCTCTCTGCCATGCTTTCGGCTTTCACGAAATCATTGTCCAAAGAGGTGAGAGCAACCTTTGCCCCTGCCTCGAAGGTCCCGTATTTCAATGTCGGCTTTTGGAAATCCACCTTTGCCACAAAGGTATTATAGGAGTTCTTTACGCTGTTTTCCACAAGTTCTTTCTTGTAGATGCTGTCGTTGACAAGCAGAACATAGTCCGTATATACGTTATTCATGTTATCGGAAGAGTTGATTGTTCCGCTGATGTCGAATTGCAATTTGGTTCCTATGCTGTCGAACGTATGCAGATAAGTGCTTCCGAGCAGCAGATTGTTTGAAGAACTTTTTTGCAGGAAGTTATAATCGAGGCGTCTGACAAATCGGTCGAGCGAAGGACTTTGAGATATTTTTTGCGGGCACACATAATTTTGTTCGGGTTGATTGTAGTTGTTGTATGTGGTGTAAATACCTACGGAATTATTATCATCGATAAGGTAATCGGCGGAAAAGGACACGTTATGACCGCCACCATTCCACAAAGATTCGTATTCCGGCGTGAAGAAACGCATTGTATCGCCCGAAGTCAAAAAAGAATACCTGTCGGCAGTCGTGGATGTCTTGCTTCTCCAATTAGAGTAACCGTAATTAAGGCTCGTCGTCCATTTGTCATCGACATAGTTAAGGTTGAAGCCGCCTGTAAGAGACAACTCCGTATCGTAATATGCTCCTGCATTGGCAGAGCCGTTGAAACCGAAGTTTTGGTTCTTCTTCATCTTGATATTGATGATACCGGCAGTACCTTCCGCATCATATTTCGCCGAAGGATTGGTGATGACTTCGAATTTTTCCACCTGCTGAGGGTTCATACCTTTAAGCATTGCCTTTATCGCTTCCCAGCCGAGCCGCATGTCTCTGCCGTTGAACTGGAACAACACGCCGCCCTGCCCGTTGAGCGTAAGATTATCGTCCTTGTCTATTGCCACTCCGGGAACTTTTCGCAGCAAATCGAAAGCCGTTACCACGGTTGCCGTTGTCGCCTCATCGACATTCATGATGAGTTTATCCGCATTCATCTCATAACGTTTTACCTTGGCAACCACTTTCGCCTCCTGCAATTCTTCGCTGACGGATAGCATTTTCAAATTGTACAAAAAGAGAGTATCCTGCTTGTTCGCAGCCAATTCTTTGGGGTTTATCTCGAAAGAGATATTTTCATAGCCTATATAACTCGCATGAAACACGCAAGGCCCGCTCCCTTTGAACTTCAATTCAAATACTCCTTTTTCATCGGTGGATGTACCGCCTATTGTTTTTGTGCCGTCGGCATTCATAAGCACCACATTGCAGAAAGCAATCGGCTCGTTACTCTTTTCATCCGTTATATTACCAATCAATGTCAACCGATGTTGAGCTGCTGTACACAGTGTCCCCATCAGGAGAAATAACAATGGTATCCATTTGGATAGTCTTAACTCTTTCATTTTTGATTATGTTTTTAATGCGTGAAACTCTTTCGTTTGGTTCAGTCAAACTTCGTTCTGCTTTCTCTGCTCTTGCAACTGCCTCCCTGCCTTTGCTATCCGCCATCTTGAAAACAATATATCCCGACAGCAAAAAGGCAATGATGAAGCCTATAAGGAGCTTTGTTGTTTTTCTTACTTTCATATACTTCATTTTTCAGACCCTTTCTTCCTTTAATCTCAAATATGTAATCACTATAAAGAACACTGCACTTATTCCGCCTGCCCATGGGAGATATAAATCCATGATATTACCGAACACATTGATGTATTCTTGTGCGAACAGGCTGTCATACCATTGCATATTCTCAGGTGAGTACATTTCCAAAGTGAATACTATCATGCCGACCATGCCTACGCAAAATATTGCGAACATTTTGACTGCGGAAAACCTCTTAAACAGCAATGAACCGAAGAATAATACAAAGCAGCCGGCTATTCCGAAGAGCATAAAGACGAAATCCCAATACTCATAGCCGATGGATTGCTTCAACATGAAGTTGAAATCGCTTAACATGGCATCTGTGTTCAAGAAAATCAGATCCCCAATCATCAAACCTGTGAGAGTGAAAAATTCCAAGACGGCAGGATACACGAACATGATGAATAAAATCTCCGAAATGTACTTTTCCAAATTGGAAGCCGGCAGAAGCAGAATTGCCGTGCGACCTTGCTTTGTCTTATACTCTCTGAAAGAGAGTTGAGCGAGTATAATAAGTGTAATAAAGCCATACATAGCGATAAGCATCTCGCTTCCGAATAATTTCGGTGCCAATATACCGAATGCAAACAGCGTAATGCAAGAATGAAGCATGTCTTTGAAATAAAGCATACATGTTCTCTTCAATACAAAAAGCATTCTTTTCAAATTAAATTCCATATCTCCTTATTTGTTTTGGTGAATTACCGGCAATGCCTTGGCATTACAATTTATTGCTCTTGTTTGTGCCACTTTCATTGCAGCGATTGTGGCAATTATCATTAAGATTACGAAGCTCAAAGTCAGCTTCGTGCTGAGTCTTACTTTCATATCTTTTCTTGTTTATTCGTTTTGTTATACTCTTCATATAATTCCGATACTTCTTCCATGCTTATGGAGAGTTGATTCATCGCTCTGAATACCACAGGCAGGTATTCTCCTGTGAATTGTTGCCGTCTTAAGTCCAGAATACGCCCGACCGCCTCTCCGGATACAAAGTATCCCAATCCTCTTTTGTTATATATTATTCCATTATTGGTCAGCCATTCATACGACTTCACGACCGTATTCGGATTAACCTCGCAATCGGCAGCCAACTCCCTCACCGAGGGTATGCGACTGTCGGTTTGAAATTTGTTATCCAAAATCTCATCGCATATCTTGAAGGCAAGCTGCTGGAAAATCGGAGTTTGTGATTGCATTATCATATTACGCCCTTTCCTCTTTCAATCTTAAATATGTCAAACCCAAGAAAACCGGTATCATTATTGCAAATACCCATGTCCAAAAGGTGTTTATTGTATTATCAAACACATCGACACAGGCAGGCCACCAAACTTCTTCGGAATAGAATGTTGTCAGATAAATGTTATCCCTCAGTCTGATATAAGTAATGAACGCCACAGAAACTATTCCTACCAGCACAAGCGAGGAATACTTCTTAAAGCACAATGAAGCATAGCTTGAAATGCTTATCGCTGCCACATATATCAATACAATAAGCCATCTGTCTTCCGGATTTGCCCCGAATATTTCTTTCACTATGTTGAAATGCATTGCATTTTGAGGGAACAGCAAATTTCCGACGTAAAAACCGGATATGAATATGGCGGCACATCCGAATGGCAGAAGAATACCCTGTACCAAAATAGAACACAGATATTTTTCAAAGGTCGTTGCCGGCAATAAAATCATGTTCGTCCTGTTGTTCGGCTTCTTATATTCAATGAAACAAGCCTCTGCAATGGGGAAAAATACGATTAAGAATATCGTTGGCAACGATGCGAACGAACCATAGCCCAATCCGATACTTGCTATGGGCATAAGGAACAACCCTGCACAAGCGTACAGTGAATTTAATCGGAGATTTTCCGCCGCATATCTTTTTGCCAATGCGAAAAATCGCTTGAAACTGAATTTCATCTCTTACCTCCTATTCTGTTTTTGCGGGAAACAATTCTTTGAACCTTGTTTTATTGGAGAACACTGCGTTGAACAGCAGTTCAATATCAAGATTGCTTTCCTTATGTTCCGTATTCTCTTTCACTATCTGCAAACCGCCCAAAGAGTCTTCCGAATAGAGCAACTTCTCGTTGGCAGGCATTTTATCCACAAGTCCGAAATAGATTTTATCACATATTTCCGTATTTGTTGCATTGAGTAATACGTTCGTATCATCAAGAATCAATACAGAATCTATAAGGTTGTGCAAATCCCTCACCTGATGCGTCGAGATGATTATGCAACTCTCCTCCGTCATTGCCTGAAGCATTACTTTTCTGAACTGACTTTTGGAAGGAATATCAAGTCCGTTTGTCGGCTCGTCAAGCAACATCAGTTTGCAACGGCATGCCAGACCGAAAGCGATAAGAACCTTTTTTCTCGTTCCGTAAGAGAGTTTATCCAAACGCTGCTTGATGTCCTCAATCTCAAAGTCCCTAAGATAGGAAAGGAAATTCTCTTTTGAGAAATCGGGATAGAAAACCGAGTTTACTTTGAGAAACTTCTCTATTGTCAACTTTGACTCATACAAATCCTCCGATAAAAAGAAAGTATTGCTCAAAAAAGCCACTTTCCTTTGCGTAGGAATAAACTCATTCACCATTATCGTACCCTTATCGGGGAATTGCAATCCGGCAATCAGTTTCAAAAGAGTCGTTTTACCGATTCCGTTCTTGCCGAGCAGTCCGTGAATATATCCATGCTTCAATTCAAGGTTCACATTCTGCAAGACGGCTTTGTTTTTCTTGTAACCGAAAGTTAAATCTTTAATCTCAATCATCTCTTATACTGTTTTAGTGTATTAGTATATTAGTACACTGCAAAGGTAATACGATTTTGCAAATCCGCAATAGTAAAAAGAAGAAAAATTTTCAAGTCTTGCTATATCTATTGACTTTCAGACAATTACCGAAACGCCCTTTCAGAAAATTAAAAGGGCGTTTCGGTAAATTCTTTCGGCCTTTCGAGAAAATAAAACGCCGAAAGAGATTTTCAGAATAGAAATATGGCGGTTTATGGTTCTATTGCTTGCTTTGTTTGGAGGCTTCGTATTCTTTGTAAAGGGCTTTGAGGAACATTGTTGCCACATATTCCGCCCCATTATTGTTGAAGTGTATGAAGTCTTTGTTTGCCAAGGGCTTGTCTCGCAGAACCCATGCAGGCATTGAGTTTTCGCCACCCATGGCTTGGAACAAATCCCAGAAAATACAGTCGTTTTCGAGTGCCGCTTCTTTTTGTGCTTGTCTTAGTTTGAAGATATTGGGATTGGTTATGTATTTATCGCCTTTTCTTATACTTCTGTCGGATACGCCTACCACTATTACAGCAGCCTCAGGCATGCTTGAATGAAGAAATTTCAGCTGTTTGGCAAATTCTGTTTTGTAGAAAGTATAATCTTTTATGATTTTGCCTTCCTCTTGCGGTATTGCGTTTACTCCGAATTGCATTATTACAAGGCGGACGTTAAGGTCGTTTGCCATGCTTTCGAGTATTGCTTTGTTGCATTGCCTTATACCCCAACCGGAACTGCCTCGCAGAGAGATATTGTCAAGATATATTCCGCTTGTTTCGGATAAGTCCATTCCGTATAATTCCGTGCCTGCATCGGTTTCTATTCTTAGGTATCTGCTTTGGTTTGTAAGTCTTATGCTTTCTTGTTGGAGTGATGAAGATTGAGGAACAAGGATTTCGAGAATATCGTTTTGTCGATCGGATACTTTCAATCGGCTTTCTTTATCGGGAGAGGAGAAATACAAAGTAAGTTCACAGTCGGTCGGAAAAGCAAAATTTATCTCTGTTACGGCTGAATCGGCAAGAGCTTTTATGTAGGACATCATCGTTCCATAGCGATTATATCCGGCTTGTGCTTGAAGAATGCTGTGAAATCCCCATTCGGAAGAATAGTTGCAACTTATGCCTTTTACTTGCGAGAGGCTGTACATGGGAATTGTACCTCTGCCATGTCCTCCAAAGTTTTTTTGCAATTCTTTTCTGATACAGTCGCTTATTCTGTCGCCTTCGATTTGAGAGTCTCCGTAATGGAGTACTCTTATGGAGGCATTACGACTTTGTTTGAGAGAATCCAATGCAAGAAAGAAGCGAAGCAGGGACTCTTTGGCTTCCGCTCTGTATTCAAAGCCTACAATTCCGTCATCTTGTTCCCTGTTCACAGTGTCGGGAGTATCATTGGAGAGTATCTTATCAATATCGGCATATTCGACAGGCTTGCTTGGAAAAACATCTTCCATTGCAGGCATTTGCAAATTGAAGCCCGAGATATTCAAACCCTCTTTCGGAAAAATCAAAACGATAATTCCTAAGATTAAAAGCACGACGGCAAGCCGAAGAAAAACCGTAAATGGTTTCATTTACTTTATTCTGATAGTCTGACCGACTCTTATCTTGGAGGCGGTTTTGAGAGTCATATTGTTTAACTTGCAGATTTGTTCTACCGAAACGCCGTATTTGCGGGCTATCTTGGTAATTGTGTCTCCCGATTTGACTTTATGATTGACAACGGTTTGTTTTAATTTTTGTCCGTCGGCTTTCTTCTTTATCGCTTCGGCTGTTTGTTGGGAGTTCAACGCCTGATTGTCGGAGGCGACGATGGATTTCTCTGTTTGGGTTGCAGTGGAAATACTGTCGGCAGGTGCTTTGATTTCCTTTTTGTAGGCTTCCTTTTGTTTTACTGCCAAGAGGTCGCCTATTTTCAGTTTCTGATGGCGTCGTGAGTTGGGATTCCAAGACTTCAGTTGCGATATACTGACTCCGTATAGCTTTGCGACGCTGTACCATGTGTCTCGCTTTTTAACCTTATGGTATATCACTCTTTCTCTATACTCTACATCTTCGGAGGCAAGCTGTTCCTCGGTTTTCTCTCCGAAAAATTTTGCTCTGTCATAGTTGGATATACTGTCCTCCAAGTCTATGAAATCATTTATATACCGAAGCGGTAAACGCAGACTGTATTTGCCTTGTTCACCGGGGGCGAAGTCCGTTTTGTATTGTGGATTGAGTTCACGAAGTTGTTCGGCCGATATATTCATAACGGCTTCCACCTGCCCGAAATAAAGATCTTTACGAAGCATAAGAGTATCCGAAATCAGTGTAAGAGGCTTGGAGAGTTTGGCAGGAGTAATGCCGTGTTCTTTATAGAAGTTCATTACGTATGCAGCGGCGATGAAAGCCGGCACATACCCCCTTGTCTCCCTCGGTAGATAGTCATACATACCCCAAAAATCGTTTCTGCCGGAACGTTTCATGGCTTTGTTTATATTTCCGGGGCCGCAGTTGTATGCAGCTATCGCGAGAGTCCAATCATTGTATATCTTATGCAGGTCTTTCAGGTATTTGGCTGCTGCTTCCGTTGCTTTGAGAGGGTCTCTCCTGTCATCGATTATGGAATTGGCTCTCAAATCGTACATTCTGCCCGTTGCGTACATGAATTGCCACAATCCCGTTGCACCGGCTCTTGAAACAGCCTTCGGATTAAGGGCGGATTCTATGACAACCAAGTACTTTAATTCGCAAGGCACACCGTATTTGTCAAGTATTTCGTCGAAAATAGGAAAGTAATATTTGCTCAATCCCAGCATTACGCCCACTCTGTCTCCTATTCGGTCTATATAGTAAATTATATTGGCTCTGACTTTGTCGTTATAGGTCAAAGGCACAACCGATGGTATGGATTTGAGACGCTTTGCAAGGATACTGTCGGGAACATCGGCTGCCCGATGAGTGGGTACAAAGGAATCCGGTTTGTAATTGAACCTCTGACCAAGTAATTTGGCATTCAATTTCATATAATGCCCTTGTAAAAGACTGTCGTAGTTCCTCTCGAATTCTCTGAATACTTCGTTATCATCATTGCTTTGGGCTACGGCGGTAATGGTAAGCAATATGGTTGTTACGAAGGTTATAAGTCTGTTTGTCATTCTTGAAATCTATCCTCTTTATTTCTGCATACGAGGGCGTAAAGGTACGAATTTTTCGCAATATCGCCCCTTTATAAAAGACGGACTGCCGAAACTTTCTTTGTTTCAGCAGTCCGAATAAATTATGATTAGATTTGAATATCAGATAAATGCTGTTGCCATCTCCATGCAGAGAGGGTCATTTCATCTATTCCTTTTTCGGCTTTCCAACCAAGCTCTTTTTCGGAATAATTCGTGTCTGCCCATATTTGCGTTATGTCTCCCTGTCTGCGTTCTCCTATTTTGTAGTTGAGTTTTACCCCTGTTGTTTTCTCAAAGCTGTGAACGAGTTCCAAGACACTGTATCCCCTGCCTGTGCCTATGTTGAAATATTCAAAGTCTGCCTTGTTCTTATTATCAAAGAAGCGTTTTACTGCAACCACATGGGCTTTTGCCAAATCGACAACGTGAATGAAATCTCTTATACAGGTTCCGTCGGGTGTGGGATAATCATCTCCGAAAACGCTTAGTTGTTTTCTTATTCCGGCTGCGGTTTGAGTTATGTATGGCATGAGGTTATTGGGAACTCCGTTGGGCAATTCTCCAATCAATGCACTGTCGTGAGCTCCTACGGGATTGAAATATCGTAATGCTATGGCTTTTATTTGTTTTGCAGCACTTGTAAAACGCAATATATCTTCTGCCATTTGCTTTGTGTTGCCGTATGGGGAAGTGGCATTCTGTATAGGACTGTCTTCTTTTACCGGCAGAACATCTGGTTCTCCGTAAACGGTGCAGGAAGAAGACTGAACGAAATATTTGATATTGCGATTTTTCATCTCGTTCAGCACATTCAACAATATTCCAAGGTTGTTTTTATAGTATTCTATCGGCTTTTCGCAACTTTCGCCTACGGCTTTGAAAGCAGCAAAGTTTATTACTGCCTCTATATCGCCGTATTGGTCGAAGACTTCCTTGCATTCGCTTTCATCGGAAAGGTCTGCTTTTATGAAAGATGGCCTTATCTTGGTGATTTGTTCTATTGCCGAAATGACATTCTCGTTAGAGTTTGAAAGATTATCGGCTATAACTACGTTAAAGCCCTCTTGCTGTAATTCCACAACGGTATGACTGCCTATATATCCGGCTCCGCCGGTTACCAATATTGTTTTCATGTATCTCTTATTTGCTGAAAAATTCCCGTACCTTGTTTATAATGTATGTCTGTTGCTCTTCGTCAAGCTCGGTGTGCATAGGCAATGACAGAACTTGCTCTGCGAGCATTTCGGATACGTTTAATGTGCCTCCTTGACGAGCAATAGGAAGAAAAGCTTTTTGTTTGTGCAAAGGGACAGGGTAATATATCATTGCAGGAATATCGTTCTGCTCCAAGAAAGTCTTCAATTCATCTCTTTTTCCGCCTTTTACTTTCAATGTATATTGATGATAAACATGTGTTGAGAAAGTTTCCTTCTTAGGAATAAGCAAATCATCTATGCCTTCAAAGGCTTCATCGTATCTTTTTGCGGCTTGCTGTCTTGCCTGCTCATATTGGTCGAGGTATTTCAACTTTATGGAAAGTATTGCCGCCTGAATGGTGTCAAGCCTTGAATTAACACCGAGAATATCATGGTGGTAGCGTTCTTTCATTCCGTGATTTGCTATCATTTTCAGGCGTTCGGCGAGTTCGTCATCATTGGTAAACAAAGCTCCTCCGTCTCCATAACAACCCAAATTCTTTGATGGGAAAAATGATGTGCAACCTATGGTGCCTATGGTGCCGAGTTTTTGTTTTCTTTCGTCCGAAAAAATATAGTCTGCCCCTATTGCCTGTGCTGTATCTTCAATTATATAAAGGTCGTACTTCTTTGCAATTTCGAGAATAGCTTCCATAGGAGCCGCCTGTCCGAAAAGATGAACAGGAATGATAGCTTTGGTTTTTATGGATATGGCTTGCTCAATGTTTTTCGCCGTAACATTGAACGAATCGTAATCCACATCGACAAAAACAGGCCTATAGCCCAACAGACCTATGACTTCCGCAGATGCAATAAAAGTAAAATCCGGACAAATTATCTCATCACTCGGTTTCAAGCCCAAAGACATTATAGCTATCTGTAAAGCATCAGTTCCGTTGCCGCAAGGGATAACATGTTTCACATCAAGGTAGGAAGCAAGTTCGTTTGCAAATTCTCCGACCTTCGCTCCCTTTATGAAAGCCGTGGATTCGATGACATCGGATATCGCTTCGTCTATCTCGGATTTTATTTTCTCATACTGAGAATGCAAATCAACCATTTGTATCTTTCTCATCGTTTATCTTTTGAGTTTACCGATTGCAAAGATAGAAATAAAAACAGAACGAAGTCCAAATTCAAGCCCAAAAGTAGTTTTCAACAAGGTGAGCTTATTGCTAATCCTTACAGCCAAATGGACTTTTACCGTATTCAACCCCCAAATGTTGAGAAGTTATTTCATCAACAGCTTCTTTTCATAAGGGAACAGTCGTAAATTTGTACCCGAAATCAATAGTGAAAAAGCAAAAAACTAATACAATATATAAAATGGATAGAGAGGCATTAAGTAAGGACGAAATATTACGGTCAAGTGTGGATTATTTCCACGGAGACACTTTGGCAGCTGACGTCTGGGTTAATAAGTATGCTCTGAGAGATGGTGATGAAGTCTATGAATTGAATCCCGATCAAATGCACCGACGTTTGGCAAAAGAGTTTGCAAGAATAGAGCAGAAGTATAAAAATCCTATGAGCGAGGACGAAATATATAAGTTGTTGAAAGACTTCAAGTATATAATTCCTCAGGGCAGTCCGATGGCGGGCATAGGCAATGATTTTCAAATAGTATCTCTATCAAATTGCTTTGTCATAGGTAACCCTTCCAATTCCGATTCATACGGAGGCGTCATGAAAATAGACCAAGAGCAGGTGCAGTTAATGAAACGCCGCGGTGGTGTCGGTCATGACCTTTCTTATATTAGACCGAAGATGAGTCCGGTCAAGAATTCGGCTCTTACTTCGACAGGAATAGTGCCTTTTATGGAACGATACTCCAATACAACCAAAGAAGTTGCACAAGGAGGAAGACGAGGAGCCTTGATGTTATCCATATCCATAAAACACCCGGATGCAGAGGACTTCATAGATGCAAAAATGGAGCTTAACAAAATAACAGGAGCCAATGTATCCGTCCGAATAGACGATGAATTTATGCGATGTGTTGTCAGCGGGAAACCATACAAGCAACAATTTCGCATAGATACCGATACTCCAAGCGTTGTTAAAGAAATAGACGCACGAGTGTTGTGGAACAAAATCATACATAACGCATGGAAATCCGCAGAACCGGGAGTATTGTTCTGGGATACCATAATAAGAGAATCCGTTCCTGATTGTTACGAGTCCTTTGGCTTCAAAACCGTATCGACCAATCCTTGCGGTGAAATACCTCTGTGTGCCTATGATAGCTGTCGCCTATTGGCAATCAACCTTTACTCTTACGTCAAAAATCCTTTCACCAAAGATGCAGAGTTTGACTTTGAACTCTTCCGCGAACATGTTCAAAAAGGTCAGAAACTGATGGACGACCTTATCGATTTGGAGATGGAGAAAATCGAACGCATTCTTGCCAAGATAGAATCCGACCCTGAACCGGAAGAAATAAAGAGAGTGGAAAAAGAATTGTGGTTGAACATAAAGATGAAGTGCTTGGAGGGAAGAAGAACAGGCTTCGGCATAACGGCAGAGGGTGATATGTTGGCGGCGATGGGCTTTACATACGGAACAGATGAGGCAACCGATTTTGCCGTTAAAGTGCAAAAAACTTTGGCTTGCTCCGCATATCGTTCTTCCGTACTTATGGCAAAAGACAGAGGTGCCTTTCCTATATATGATACCAAATTGGAAAAAGAAAATCCGTTCATCAACAGATTAAAAGAAGCCGACGGAGAACTTTATTCCATGATGAGCAAATACGGACGAAGAAATATAGCCCTCCTAACCATAGCTCCTACCGGTAGTGTCAGCATTTGCACACAAACTTCCTCAGGAATAGAACCGGCATTCCTCGTTTCATATAAAAGAAGGCGGAAAGTCAATCCCAACGACAGCAAAGCCACTATATCTTTCTATGATTCGGAAGGACAGGCATGGGAAGAATACAATGTACTTCACCATAAGTTCGCCGTTTGGGCAGAAATCAACGGATACAATCTTGATGACCTCAAATACAAATACACCGATGAGGAAATTCAAGCCGTGATTGAGAAATCTCCTTACCATAATGCAACTGCGAATTGCGTTAACTGGGTCAACAAAGTAAAGATGCAGGGTTCTATTCAGAAATGGGTGGATCACTCAATATCAGTTACCGTCAACATACCGAAAGAAACAAGCGAAGAAGTGGTCAATAAGATATATCTTACGGCATGGGAAAGCGGTTGTAAAGGTATGACCATATACCGTGATGGTTCAAGAGACGGTGTATTGGTCGCTCACTCAAAGAAAGACAGTGCTTTCACAGAGACAAAAGCACCTAAGAGACCTAAGAAATTGGAAGCCGACATAATACGTTTCCAAAACGACAAAGAGAAATGGATAGCCGTTGTCGGATTATACGAAAACCACCCTTACGAAATATTCTCGGGAAAAGCCGATAACTTTGCCCTGCCTAACACCATAGACAAAGGCTGGGTGATAAGAGTCAAAGAGGGTTCTGCTCCTGCAAGATACGACTTTCAATTCTTAGATGCCGATGGCTATAAAGTAACCATAGAAGGACTTTCCAGAATGTTCAAGAAAGAATATTGGAATTATGCCAAGTTGATTTCCGGAATACTTCGTCATGGTATGCCTATACCGAACGTAATCGAGTTGGTATCCAAACTTACTTTGGATACGGATTCCATAAACACATGGAAAAACGGTATAGCAAGAGCTTTGAAGAAATACATCAAAGACGGCACCGTAGTAGAAGGCGAAAAATGTCCTCAATGCGGAGAACCGGTTATCTATACCAACGGTTGCAAACAATGCTCCTCTTGCGGATGGAGCAAATGCGGTTGATAAAACCCTTACTTCTAAAAAAGGCACAAGATGAACGGAAAAACATTTTTGATTTCCATTCTTCTTGTGCTTTTTTCTTTGAATTTACTTGCACAAACCGACAAAGACGATGTCTTGGAGGAGGCAATACGACAAGTAGAAGACCTTGATATAAGCAGCTCCGCAAAGGAGGAGTGGATAGAACAACTTTCCGCCTTTCTTATTTCGCCGCTTAATCTTAATTCTGCCGAAGAAGCTCAGCTCCGTTTGCTGGGCTTGGACGATTTCCAAATCTTTTCTCTGAAACATTACATACGTGAAACAGGCGAATTATTCTCTTTACATGAACTTGGCTTGATAAACGGTTTCGACGACAAGACTTTGAGGCGGATAAAGCCTTTTATCTGTGTAAGACAATCCGAATGGAAAGCGGTATTACGCTTTGACAGCATAGCAAAACGCAATTCGCAAGAGTTAAGACTGCAATACAAACAAACCGTAGAACGCTCCAAAGGCTATACAAGAGACGATGGTAAAGGATACCTCGGCAGTCCTTTTGCCGCACAACTTCGTTACAATTTCAATTATTTCGACAGACTTCAATTCTCCATAGTCGCAGACAAAGATGCAGGCGAACCGTTCTTCAATTCATTGCAACCCTACGGCTTTGACCACTATTCCATACAATTAACCCTAAAACGCATAAGCATTATCGAGCAACTGACTCTTGGCGATTACAGATTAACCTTCGGTGAAGGTTTGGCAATCAGCCAAGGCTTCTCTCTATCATACATGAATCCCGATGCCATAATCAAGAAACGTAACTATGGAATAACACCTCACCGTTCAAGTGCCGAATACGGCTACAACCGCGGTATTGCAACCCAAATCAAACTCGGGAAAACCTCACTTTTCCTTTTTGCAAGCATGGACAAAAGCGATTATTCGGGCAATCTCATAACCACAGGACTACACCGCAGCGAACATGAACTTGCCTCAAAGGATTCCACCCTCACAAGAATGTTCGGAACCCATCTTGCATACGACCGAAAAGGCTTACAATTAGGAGCAAGCGCCATATACTATGATTTCAAAGACAGTCTGCACCATCAAAACAAAGCATATCAACAATATTACTTTGAAGGAAAACGCAACAACATACTCTCCCTAAACGCCTCCTACCTTTTCAAACGATTAAGACTTTTCGGGGAAGCAGCCCTCAGTCGCAACAAAGCATACGCCGCCATATTCGGAATACAAATCAATCTCGCATACAAAACCACACTCTCTTTCTCATATCGCAATTATGACAAGAAATTCCAAAACCATTATGCCGACGCCCTTTCAGCCCAAAGCCATATATCAAACGAACAAGCCGTCAATCTCGCCTTTGCACACAGAATAAACGACAAGTATTCCTATTACATAGGTTGCGATTTCATCCATTTCCCATTTGCAACCTACATAAGCACACCTCCGACCAAAGCATGCAAACTGAAAACCGAATTTCTCTTCACCCCTAACGAACAAACAAGAGTACGCCTTATCTCACGCCTTAGTACACGCGAACAAAACAACAAAGCAATCCCCGGCACTTTAATAAGCAAAACCACATTGCAAACACAAATCCATGCCATATATTCCTTCAACACACTCTTCCAACTCCATTTCCGAACAGGATATAACACAGCCCGTCTCACAAATACAGCAAACGGATTGTTCATCTGCATGGAAACAATATTAAAATTGCCACACCCTAAACTGCAACTAAATCTCCGCTACACCTATTTCAACACCGATGATTACGATACTCGTTTTACCATTTACGAATACAATCTGCCACTGACATTTTCCACTGCCATGCTCTACGACCAAGGACACCGAGCCTACATCTTCCTTCGCAGCAATCTGCATAAGCGACTACAACTCTCCTTCCGCTACTCCCTCAGTCTCTATACAGACAAAGAAACCATTTCCTCCGGCAATGACCAAATCCCCACCAACCATAAACAAGATATAGGCATACAACTATACTTCAAATTCTGAAACCGGCATCATACCTTCCCGATATCGGTTTGTCGTCTTGATAAAACAGGGGAGCAAAAATAATTTTCCCTTGACCTTAAAAGCGGAAATCTTATATACAAACGGTCTTATATATAAAAAGAAAGCGACATATCGATTGGGATATATCGCTTTCGTATTTTCTTTTTCTCCGAGCCTTGCTACTCGACTATCAGTTTCTTCGCCGTATTGCCGAGCATGATGGTATAGACTCCCTCAGGCAGCTTGCCTATCTCTATTCGTAAAGTCTCCTGACCGGTTTTGAGGTCGAACGTTCTTACTTTTCTGCCGTTGAGGTCGAGGATTTGAAGCAAGGTGTTTTCTTTCAATGCCTCGAACTCCAAGTTCACGAAACTCTTCGCAGGATTGGGATACAATGCGAACTCTCTTGCGTTCACCTCTTGCAAAGACGACGAACCGCTTGCAGTGAATATCGCCATGAATGCGGTGTCGCTCGTAATAGTTACCGTTCTCGGGTTCTCCGTATTGCCATCGTTCCAACCGGTGAACTCGTAACCCTCGTTCGGTGTTGCGATCAGTACTGCCGTATTGCCGTCCAAGGTATATGAGGCACTGCCCATAGTTGCATCATTTACCGTCAAGGTGATTGTCGGCGTGCTTACTGCCTCCGTAAATATCGCCATGAATGCTGTATCGCTCATAACGGTTACTGTTCTCGGGTTCTCCGCATTGCCGTCATTCCATGACAGAAATCTGTATCCCTCGTTCGGCGTTGCGATGAGAGTTCTTCCTGCACAAGACAGAGTATCTGTTTCAACCCTGCCGTATGCTTCATCGTTTGCAGATACGGACAAACCGAAAGACAACCCCTCCGAAATACGTCCGTTGAATAGCAGGTTCCAACGATTCGTTTGTTCCGTATAAGCTTCCAAACTACCGCAAGGCACCGTTACCGTGCAATTATTCGGATACGCAAAAACATTGCTGCTTACAATCAAAGGTGGCACACTTGCCAAGGATGTGATTGAAGTCAATAAAGAACAATTAGCAAACGCACTATCCTCAATTCTTTCGAGGCTCCTTCCGATGGTAAGATATGTCAGATAAGAACAATCCTTGAACGCATTGTTTCCAATATTACTTACTCCATTTCCAAGTATAGCCGCTATCAGACCTCCACAATTACGGAAAGCGTCATGCCCAATCTCCGTAACACTATTAGGTATGGTAACAAAGGTCAAAGCGTTGCAATATCTCACAAAATTCGCCGGTATTCGTTGTACGCTGTCTCCGATAGTCAGAGTGGTTAATGATATACCGAACATATTGGAATCAGCACTGAAGTCTTGGCAGTTGATGGCATTAAAATTCAGCGTGGTCAAACCGGTGCAACCGGAAAAAGCATCCTCTTTTATGGAAGTAATACCATTACCTATGGTAACAACGGTCAAACCGCTACAATTACGAAACGTTCCATCTCTAAGAGAAGTAACTTCATCAGGAATATTAACCGAAACCAAACCGCTGCAACCGAAAAAGGCATATTCTCCAATAAAAGTAACACTATTCGGAATATTTATAGAAGTCAAACCTGTACAATTAAGAAACGCCCAATGACTGATAGACGTAATGCCATTCCGGAGGCTGACAGAAGTCAACCCGCTACAATCTGAAAACGCATACTGCCCAATAATAGTAATGCTGTTTGGAGCAGTAACCGAAGTCAAACCGCTGCAACCGGCGAATGCAAAACTTCCGATGGAAGTAACGCTATAAGTTATACCATTATATTCGAGAGAACTTGGAATAACTACTTCTCCACTCACGTGATTATTATCAGATTGATCGAAAGAATAACATGTAACATCAACTGTACTATCAGAAGTAATCTTGTAGTATAATTCTTTTCCTTGATAGGTGTATGCAAAGTCGTACGCCATTGCTTGAAGCGAGAATGTCATGATTGCCACTGCCATTATCAATCGGCACAGCGACTTGCCAAGGTTTTGTTTTTTCATCTTGTATTTTATTTATTGTTTAGGATGCAAAGGTAAGCATTTTTCTCTATTTCAAGCGAGTTTTGCAAAACTTCGCTCCGTATATTCGGACATGGTATAAAACAGGCGGAAGGCTTGTTTTGCGATATTATGTTGTAAGCGGATACCGTCCTGTTTTTCTTATACGTTTGCAATAAACAGAGCATTTCGAGCGTTTGTATGGCGTAATATTCAATCAAAAAAACGTAAACAGATGAGAAAATTGAGAAAATGTATTGTGGTTCTTTTGGCAATGCTGCCTTTCATGGCGTGCGAGTCTGCCGATAACAAGATTGTGGAATTCTCCGATTTGCCTTCAAAGGCTCAGAAGTTTGTAAAGGCTTATTTTCCCGACAAAACCATTGCTTTAATTCTTTGTGATGAGAGTTTGTTCGATAAGGATTATGAGGTACGCTTTGAAGATAGTTCCGAAGTCGAGTTCGATGAGGACGGCAACTGGAAGAGTGTCGAGATGAAAGGCGGACAGGCTGTGCCGGAAGGTATTGTTCCTGCGGCGATAAAGACTTACATCAAAACAAAACACAGCAACAACTTCGTGATCGAGATTAAGAAGGAACGCAAGGAGTATGAGGTGGAGTTGAATAACGGCATCGATATTGTTTTCGATAAGAACGGCAACTTCAAACGTTATGATGATTAAGTCATAAGGTGTTTATCTTAAAGGAAAACCCGCTTTGCAATTTTGTTCGGCAAAGCGGGTTCTTCTTTTTGTCGTTGTTCCGACTTATTTCTTGTTGCCTTGGTTGGCTACTTCGTCCATAAGTTTTTTCAGCGTAGCTTCATCGGCAAGGAAGCGGTCATGCTTCAAAGTGAGGTCGTCGTTCAACTCAAACAAATAAGGTATGCCGGTCGGGATATTGAATTTGATTATCTCTTCATTGCTCATTTGTTTAAGCGTCTTGACTATTCCTCTCAACGAATTGCCGTGAGCAACCACCAAAACGGTGTCGTATTTCTCGAAAGCCCTCAGTATGTGTTCCCGATAGAAAGGCATCAAACGGTTTATGCAATCCTGCAAACTCTCCGTCAAAGGAAGTTCAGCCCTGTCTATGCCTGCGTATCTCTTATCCATGTATGGGGAGCGTTCGTCTTCGGGTGAGAGTTTCGGAGATTGCACATCGAAACTTCTTCTCCACAAAAGAACCTGCTCGGCTCCGAATTTCTCGGTTGCTTCCGCCTTGTTCTTGCCTTGCAAGTCGCCGTATGATTTCTCGTTCAACCGCCAGCTTTTCTCCACGGGAAGATAGTCCATATTCATTTCGTCCAACATGAAATTCAATGTCTTTATGGCTCTTTTCAAATAGGAGGTGAAGCACATCTGAGGCTCTATGCCTTCTTCCGCAAGGGTCTTGCCGGCTTGCTTTGCTTCGTTTATTCCCTGCTCTGTCAAATCCACGTCTGTCCAACCCGTGAACAGGTTCTTCAAATTCCATTCGCTTTGTCCGTGTCTTACCAAAATCAGTTTCTTCATTTCTTTATAGTATTATGATTTACTTTTTCTTTGTTTTGTCTTCCAATTTCAGGCTTGCAATATCCGCCACCCTTCCTGTTTTGTTCATAAACGCCAAAACCAATATCACAATGCCCGCAAGAATGAACGGAAGACTCAATATCTGTCCCATGTTCAACGCCATGGACGCTTCCCAACTCTCCTGCACTTCCTTCCAGTGTTCTATTATCAGCCGTGATGCGAATACAATCACGAGAAACATTCCGAACAATATCCCGTTTCTCGGTTTCCTTTTTGTATGCAGGTAATAGAAAAGCAGAACAAGGAAACAAAGGAAATAAGCCGTTGCTTCGTAAAGCTGTGTCGGGTGCTTGGCAACCTGTTCGCCGTTGCGCAAAAACACAAATCCCCAATCGCTTCCCGTAGGCACTCCGTAAATCTCGCTGTTCATCAGATTGCCCAAGCGTATGAACAATCCTGCGAGGGCGACGATGATGACCAAACGGTCCAACACCCAGAACACCGGCAGTTTCGTCTTGCGGGAATAAAGCCATATTGCTATCAATATTCCTATCGCTCCGCCATGTGATGCCAATCCCTGATAACCTATGAACTGCCAACCCTCCGCCGTGCTTTTTATCGGCAACAACATCTCGATGGGGTGAGAAAGATAGTAGGAAGGTTCATAGAAAAGACAGTGTCCGAGCCTTGCTCCTATCAAAACGCCGAGGAAGACATAGAAAGCCAAACGGTCAAGGTAAGAAGCCGGAACTTTTTCCTTGTCAAACACCACTGTCTTCAAAATACAGTAACCTGCAACAAAAGCCAAGGCGAACAAAAGGCTGTACCATCTCAATTCCAACGAACCGAGAGAGAAAGCAACGGGGTTCATGTCCCATAAAACGGCTGCAATGTTCATTTCCGTAATGTGTTAAGATAAACGCTTGCAAAGTTAGTAAATTTAATCCGATTACACGGAAAGAGTCTTTTCAAGCATGGGAGAAAGCAAGAAAGCAAATGCTTCTTCACTTTCCCGCTTTTGAGGCATTTGTTCCTCAATCAAAGTTCTTGATGGTTTTATTTGTATCGTGTCAAAAATAGTTGTAATTTTGTCGTTTCAAAGAGGAAATCCTCCTTTTCGCAACAGAGGAAAACGAAACGCCGTTTTAATCGGAACGAAACGCCGAAAGAATTTTGCCGAACGCCGTTTCGATTTTCTCAAACGGCGTTTCCTTGGAGGCTATTTCAAGAGCTTGAAAAACAGAATAGAACAAATAAACAGTATAAACAAGATGATAACAAACAATTTTGCACACCGTCACAACGGTCCGCAACCTGCAGAGGTTGAAAAAATGTTGAAGGTTATCGGCGTGAAGAGCGTAGATGAACTTATCGACAAAACCATTCCCGAAAAGATACGTTTCAAAAAGCCTTTGAACCTTCCGGAAGGAATGAACGAGTATGAATATTTCACAATGTTGAAACGCTTGGCAGCAAAGAACAAAATATACAACACATATATAGGACAAGGATACTACAACACCATTACACCTGCCGTTTTGCAAAGAAACATCTTGGAAAACCCGGGTTGGTACACCTCTTACACTCCATATCAGGCAGAAATTTCCCAAGGTCGTTTGGAGACCCTGTTTACTTTTCAAACGGTTATTTGTTCCCTTACCTCCATGCCGTTGGCGAATGCTTCCTTACTCGATGAGGCGACGGCATGTGCGGAAGCCATGTTGATGTTCTACGGTTCCCGCAGCCGAGCTCAACAAAAAGAAAATGTATGTAAGTTTTTCGTAAGCGAGGATTTGTTCAAGCAATCCATAGATGTTATCAAGACAAGAGCCTTACCTCGCGGCATTGAAGTGGTTGTCGGAAATGAAAGCACCGTTTTGGACGAGACTTTCTTCGGAGCAATACTTCAATATCCGAACTGCAAAGGCGAGATAAAGGATTACGCAAAATTCGCAGCCGATGCAAAAGCAAAAGGCATATTCGTTGCAGTCAGTGCCGACATAATGAGTTTGGCACTGTTGACACCTCCGGGAGAATGGGGAGCAGACTGTGTTTGCGGTTCAACACAAAGATTCGGTTGTCCGATGAGCTTCGGCGGTCCATCTGCCGCATACTTCGCTTGCACGGAAAACTTCAAGCGTACGATGCCCGGCAGAATAATCGGTATGACTGTGGACGCACAAGGCAACAAAGCCTTTCGTCTTGCATTGCAAACCAGAGAGCAACACATCAAGAGAGAGAAAGCAACCTCCAACATCTGTACGGCACAAGCCTTGGTTGCCATAATGGCGGGACAATACGCATGCTGGCACGGACAAGAGGGTATAAGAGAGATAGCGGAAGACATAAACAATACCGCAGCAACCATAGCCGCAGCCGCAGAGGCTTACGGATACAAGCAAAAGAACGAATACTATTTCGATACCATTCGTTTGACATGCCCTATTGCCGCAGAAAAAGTTTGCAGTTTGGCTGAGAAAAACGAGATGAACTTCTTGTCAATCGATTCCGAGACAATAGGAATTTCAACGGACGAAACAACAGGTTGCAAAGAGATTGAACGTATATTGAAAGTGTTGGCGGAAGCAGCCGGAAAGACATATAAAGAATTCGAGTGCAAAAAAGCCGACACCATACCAAACAACTTGAAGAGACAAACGCCTTATCTGACACAGGAAATCTTCAATAAATATCACAGCGAGACCGAAATGATGAGATATTTGAAGAAGATGGAAGTAAAGGATTTGTCCTTGAACCGTGCCATGATACCGCTTGGTTCTTGTACGATGAAGTTGAACGCAGCCATGGAGATGATTCCTTTCACATGGGCGGAGTTCACGAGCATTCACCCGTTCGTTCCCGCAGAACAAGCCGCAGGATACTATGAGATGATTGCCGATATGGACAAAATGCTTTCCGAAATCACGGGCTTCGCAAAGATAAGCCTTCAACCGAACTCGGGAGCGGCAGGAGAGTATGCAGGTTTGACCACCATAAGAAACTATCAGAGAGCAAACGGACAAGAGAACAGAACGGTATGTCTTATTCCTGCTTCGGCACACGGCACCAACCCTGCATCGGCAGCGATGGCTGGTATGAAGATAATAGTCATCAAGACCACTGCCGACGGAGAAATCGACATTGCAGACTTGAAAGAAAAAGCAGAAGCTAACAAGGATAATCTTTCATGCCTCATGATAACCTATCCTTCAACTCACGGAGTATTCGAAGAAGGTATCATAGACATCATAAACATCATTCACGAGAACGGCGGTTTGGTTTACATGGACGGAGCCAACATGAACGCTCAAATAGGTTTGACTTCTCCGGGTTACATGGGGGCAGACGTATGCCACTTGAACCTTCACAAATCTTTCGCAATGCCTCACGGCGGCGGCGGTCCGGGAGTAGGTCCCATCGGAGCGACAGCCAAATTGGCAGACTACCTTCCTACACACTCGTTTGTGGCAACCGGTTCACACAAAGGCACACCTGTTGCAGCTTCTCCTTTCGGAAGTGCAGGTCTTTTACCGATAACATACGGTTATTTGAAGATGTGCGGAAGAGAAGGCTTGGAACAAGCAACCAAATATGCCATACTTAATGCCAACTATATGCGTGCAAGAATTGCAACGGCATACAACATCCTTTACACAGGCAAACACGGCATGTGTGCCCACGAATTTATTATGGATTGCAACCAATTCTCATTGAGTTCGGGAGTACAATGCGGCGATATTGCAAAACGATTGATGGACTACGGCTTCCACGCACCAACGGTTGCCTTCCCTGTACACGGAACCTTGATGATAGAACCCACAGAGAGCGAACCTCTTTCGGAAATGGATCGTTTATGCGATGCCTTGATAGAAATCCGCAAGGAGATAAAAGAAATCGAAGACGGAAAAGCAGACAAGCAGAACAACGTCATCATGAACGCTCCGCATACCATGCAGGTAGTTTGCTCAGACACTTGGGACAGACCATACAGCAGACAAAAAGCAGCATTCCCATTGCCATACGATGATAAATATTGGCCGACCGCTTCAAAGGTTGACGATGCCTACGGAGACAGAAACCTCGTCGTAAGCTGGGAAGCATAAGCGAAAAATACAGCTGATGATTTTACATCAAAAAGAAGAGGCAAGCGATGATGGTTTGCCTCTTCTCTTTTTATAATTCCATAAGTCAAAGACTTTCATTCCCTGCATTCGGCAATCTTATGGTTTCAGGGAAGCGAAAATCTCGTCGAACAAGTCAGTGAAATGTTTTTTATTTATCGCCTTATCTGAAAAGGCTTGTACGAATTTGCTATTGCTTTCTATCATTTCGGCGGTATCACAAGTCAATGCTTTATCCAAGAAATCACAATCCCCGATTTCTTCATCGCTCAGCATTATTGCTTGCAAACCGTTCTTCCTAAGACTTTCATAAGCAGGCAGATCACTCAACACAGGTACGCATTCCGCACTCACGGCTTCCATAAGAGAGGCAGGAACTCCATCGCTTATCGGAATGGACACATAAACTCTGCTCTTGGCATAGTTTTCCGCATTTTGTGAAGGAGAAAGCCATGCTGTTATTTCAACTTTATCCTCTATCGACAAGGCTTTAGCCAAATCAGAAAACTCCTTTTCCCTGCCGCAACCTGCCACTATAAGTTTCCAATCTGCATATACAGGCTTACGAACAAAGTTGGCAAAAGCTCTGATTATGAACTCCACTCTGTAAAGCTCCGAATGCAGACGGTTGGAGTATATAATGTTTTGTTTCTCCGTCGCCTTAACAGGCGTTATTCCAAGGTTGGCAATCATGATGCGGCTGCCCATAGGACAATACTGCTGCATTTGAGAAGCAAGATAATCACTGCCTGCATTGTAATGTGTGGAATGCGAAAGAATATAGCGTAACATTCTCTTAAAAATAAAATTACGCTTCGGCATAAGCAGAACATCACTACCCACTCCCACGGCAAGAACCGGAATATGACTTTTGTTTGCAAGCAAAGTAATGAAAGCGGTAAGATTCAGCTGATATAATATGATAATATCCGGTTTGAACTCTGCCAACTGCCGCCTTGTTTGCAAAATAGCGGAGAAAAAATTCCTTATGCCGAAATTTATGTCTGTCGAAACTTCGGTATCGGAAAAATAATCCCCTATAAGACTTCTGAAATTTTGCAGATTTATGCTTTTAGGATTGCCTGCAATGAATGCCTTATTCCTTTTCATTCTTCTCGTCAAGCACTTCGTATATACTGTTATTGCTTTTGAAAGTGGAGACTAAGCGTTTTATATTTTTCACTATTGCCATGTCTCTGTCCTCTTGGTCGGAAGAGAGAATTTCTGCCAATTCGCTTATACACTTTTCAACCTCCTGAGAATCCACTTCCTCTTGTTTTGCAATGAATATCTTCTCATGATATGTCGGAAGAGTGTTCTCTTTCTGTGTCAGAAGCTCTTCTCTAAGCTTTTCACCCGGACGCAAGCCCGTATATTTTATTTCAATATCCTTACCCGGTTCAAGTCCTGACAGTTTTATCATTCTTTCGGCAAGGGAACTGATTTTTACCGATTCGCCCATGTCGAAGAGAAAAATCTCACCTCCTTTACCCATAATGGCAGCTTCCAAAACCAAACGGCTTGCCTCGGGAATGGTCATGAAATAACGAGTGATTTCAGGGTGAGTAACCGTTACAGGACCGCCATGAAGAATTTGAGCCTTGAAACGAGGAATAACGCTTCCGTTCGAGCCTAAGACATTGCCGAAACGAGTGGTTATGAACTTGGACCCGCCACGAGAGTTCAGTTGCTGTATATACATTTCGGCATATCTCTTGCTTGCACCCATCACATTGGTCGGATTGACCGCCTTATCGGTGGAAATCATTATAAACTTCTCCGTTTCTGCTTCCAAAGCAGTATCTGCAATGTTCTTGGTACCTATAATATTATTATATGCAGCCTCATAAGGCGAACGTTCCATCATCGGCACATGCTTATAAGCCGCCGCATGAAAAACGATTTGAGGACGATACTTTGCGAACACCTCCTTCAAAGCATTCTTATCGCTAACCGAAGCAATGACAATATCCTTTTGAACATTCGGAAACTTATCGTTCAATTCGTTTTCTATGTTATAGAGCGGTGTTTCGGCAGCATCCAACAATATAAGTTCGACAGGAAAATTTGCCAACTGCCTTACAATTTCGCTTCCTATGCTTCCGGCAGCACCGCTTATCAAAATCCTTTTGCCGGATAATTCTCCATGAATAAGATTACGGTTTATTTTTATCTCCTTTCTGCCCAAAAGGTCTTCTATTCTTATTTCCTGAATCTGATTTTCTCTTAATTTTCCATCAGTCCACGTGCTTATTGGCGGCACAGTAAGAACCTTTACTTTGTTTGCATGGCATAACTCAAAGATTTCGTTCTTTCTTTCCGTGCTTATCCTGTTTGTGGCAATTATAAGTTGGTCTATATCTTTATACTTAATCAAAAACTCCTGCTTTTCCCTCGGATAAATTTTCTGACCCATTATTGTCTTTCCGCAAAGATTGGGGTCATCGTCTATGAAGCCTTTGATATAATATTTTCTCGAAGCACTTGCAAGCATATTTGCCGTAGCAGTACCTGTTCTGCCCGCACCGAAAATCACAACCTGCGTATTCAATTCCGTATTGACTCCTGCTTTATATGCTTTCTCAAATAGCCATCGCACAAACATACGAAACATAAACAGAAACATATAACTGATGCAGGCATCTATCACTATAAGTTCTTTGGGAATGTAATCCATGTCCGCATTGAGCTTATACACGGCATTTATTACCAAAAGAACAAGTGTAGATGAAAGCACGGCAAAAAATATCCGCATCATATCGCTGAAAGAAGAGTATCTTATAACGCTGCGATGAACATTAAATACTCTCAAAGCCAATATAAGCAAAACACTTGTAAGGCAGATAAATCGCAAAGAGTAAGCGTCAAAAGGGAAATGGAACCACTTCTCTTTAACATCAAGAAACAATCCCGAGATAAAAACAGACAAAACAACAATTACGGCATCTATCAAAGAGACAACCCATGTCGGAATATACCTGTCTGACATGAATCTGTCTATCAATGCCAACATTTTATGATAAAGGCGATTCATTATTTCTATTGTTTGATTTCAATGCATTATATAGTATTTCTATCGGGTGCAGAGCCTCTCGTGAGGTAAAATGTCTTATTTGCTCTCTGCAACTTGTGCCGGGGGCTGCGACAATGGTATCTTTCGATGCATTCTTTATCGCAGGCACAAGAACACTCTCTGCAATCCGTTTACTCATCTCGTAATGTCTTTTCTCGTATCCGTAACTTCCCGCCATGCCGCAGCAAGTCGTCGGAATGACTTCCACTTTGTAATTTTTCGGCAAAGATAACATTTTTTCCATGCAGGCAGTGCCTATCAATGCCTTTTGCTGGCAATGTCCGTGAAGAATGATATGCTCCTCCTTATCGGTGAAAGAGGAACTCTTTATTCTGTTTTCATCTATCTCTTTCGCAATAAATTCATCGAAAAGATAGACATGATGATTCATTTCCGCCAATTCTTTGTATTCTCTTGCCAATACAGGATATTCATCTCGCAAACTCAATAAAGCCGATGGCTCCAAACCAACCAAGGGACTGTCTTTTGAAACCACGGAAAGTAAGGCTTCTATATTTTTCCTCGCAATTTTTTTTGCTCTCTTCAACATTCCCTTACTTATGGCTATTCTTCCGCTTTCGCATATAGGAGCTTTCTTCACCCTGTAACCCAAAGCCGCAAATAATGCCACTGCTTTCTTCGCCACCTTTGTATCTTGAAAACGAGAAAACTCATCTATATATATATATATGGTAGATTTATCTGATTTTTCAAGGCTTTCATTCAATCCGACTTCCTGTTTAATCAGTTTATCGAAGTTGCAGGATTGAATTGTCGGCAGTTTTCTCTCTTCCGCAAAGCCCATGACAGACTTCAATAATCCTGAGGTAAAGTCGTTAGAAACAAAGAAATTATACACCGACGGCATTACTGCAGCTATTCTCTGCATTCGTGTCAGACTGTTCATCAACAATACGCTCAAAGGATAAGCATGTTTATCGTAATAATGCTGCAAAGCTTCGCTTTTCAACTTGCTTATATCCACATTGGAGGAACATTCCCTTTTACAAGCCTTACACATCAAACAATCGTCCAATATCTGCTTCACTTCCTTGCTTCCCAAGGGGTCTTTCTCTTTGGAAAATGAAAGCATTTCCCTAACAATGTTCGCTCTTGCACGTGTACTCTCCTCTTCTTTGCCGCTGACCTTGAAAGTCGGACACATCAAACCACCGATTATGCTGCTCTTTCTGCATTCTGCCGCTCCGTTGCACTGCTCCGCTGCACACAAGACTCCTTGTTCCTTGGTGAAATCATAATACGTATGTACTTCACTCCGTTTTGTCCCCTCGTACCGCAAATTGTCGTTCATGGCAGGAGTGTTCACTATTTTACCCGGATTGAAAACATTATCCGAATCCCAAACATGCTTCATCCCCCTCATCAGGTCATACACTCTTTCACCATACATAAGGGGTATCCACTCACCACGCAATCTTCCGTCCCCATGTTCCCCGCTCAGACTTCCTCCATATTTCTTTACCAACAAAGCAGTATCGTATGCAAGCCTTCGGAACAACTCGACATCTTTCTTTTCTTTGAGGTTCAATACAGGACGCAAATGCAACTCTCCCGTTGCGATATGAGCATGATATACACAACTCAAACCATAAGCGTCAAGCATATTTTGAAATTCCCGCATGTAATCCGGCAATTTTTCTACCGCCACAGCCGTATCCTCCACCACAGATACAGGTTTCAAAGAGCCGGGAACATTGGTCAGCAGTCCCAAACCTGCTTTTCTCAAACTCCACACTCTCTTCGTATCTTCTCCATAAACAATACTGAAATCATATGCCTTACCCTCTGCCTTGAAATCCTGCACAAGTACCTCTGCTTGCTGTTCCAGCTCCTCTCTTTTTGCAGCTGAAAACTCGACAATCAATACTGACTTAGGCTTACCTTTTATGAAGAAAGTATTCTCTCTTTGTTCCAAATTCCTATATGCAGCCTCTATTATATTGTTATCCATCAACTCCACTGCCATGGGATTGTGCCGCAAAGCTGTCAAATTTCCATAAAAACTGTCTTGTAAAGATTTGAAGTGTACACACACCAAGGCTTTCTCCTTTGGTGGTAAAGGAAGTAAATTCAATTTGAACTCAGTGGCAAAAGCCAAAGTTCCCTCACTGCCGCAATACAAACAGGCAAGATTTAAGGGAAAGCCCTCCGTCAAAGTATCCAAAGCATAACCGTTATTCCGCCTTGTAAGACTTTTATCGGGGAATGCTTCTTCAACAGCCCTCTTTATCTCACAATCCGAATAGGTATCAAGTATATATCTGTATATCCTACCCTCAGAAGTTGGCTTCTCTGCCTTTTCTCGACACTGCTTCTCATCACATCTTCCCAGCACCGTTTCCTCTCCGTCTGCAAGAATTACCTTAACCTCCAAGATATGCTCTCTCACACTTCCATAAACCAAGGAATGTAAACCGCAGGAATTATTCCCAACCATTCCACCTATACAACATCGATTTGCTGTCGATGTCTCGGGGGCAAAAAACAAACCATAAGGTCTCAAAAAGATATTCAACTCCTCCAACACGACACCCGGCTGCACTCTGACCCAACGTTCCCCCTTATTTATCTCGATTATCTCTTTTAAGTTCTTACTCACATCAACCACGATACCCTCTCCCACAACCTGACCGGCAAGAGAGGTTCCTCCCGCACGAGGGATAAGCGACACTTTATTATGCTTACAAAAATCCAAAAGCAATCTTATATCTTCCACACAATCTTTGCACGGTACAAACACAGCCAAAGGCATTTGCCTATAAGCCGATGCATCTGTAGAATACAATATACGACTTACTTTATCAAAACGCAACTCACCTTTTAAGCGAGATTTCAAACTTTCCAAACCTTCTTTCACCATCGCAGAACACTGAAAAAGAAATGCAAAGATACGAAAAAATATCCCCAAGCCCGAATCCCACAGAAATTCGCAGTCCCCTATTGATAGAACTGCCATTTTACAAAACAATCTTCGATTAAATACTGTTCTACAAAAGTAGAATCATAAGATTGATAAACACACAAATAAAACGAATAAAGGTAATGCTTCAAAATAAAACCTCTTTCAGAAATAATGGTAAACAAAGAAAAAGCGACGATTCCATCCGAAGAACGAAACCGCCACTCTTAATGTTCTCACAACGGAATAATCCTTATTGTGAATTGCTTCAAATTAGTGCTGCAAAGATACAATTTTTCTCGAAACCACACAAGCTTTTCAAAGTTTTTTTGTACCTTTGGCAACTAAAAGAGTAAAATCATACAACTGATGAAGAAAATATTAGGTTTGGATTTAGGCACGAACAGCATAGGCTGGGCGGTAGTAAACGAAGCAGAAACAGAAGATAATAAAAAGGAACTTGTAGGAATAGAGTGTGCAGGAAGCAGGATAATTCCTATGGACAGCAGTATTATCGGGAATTTTGAGAGCGGGAATTCTGTTTCACAAACAGCAGAACGTACGCAATTACGTGGAAACCGACGCTTACGGGAACGTTGTATATTACGCCGTGAACGCTTACTCAGAGTATTGAATCTACTTGGTTTTTTACCGGAACATTTTGCAAGAGAACTGAATCGCTACGGCAAATTCACAACGGATTCTGAACCCAAAATTGCGTGGAGAAAAAGCTCAAATGGAAAATTTGAGTTTATTTTCCAAGACTCGTTCAATGAAATGCTTGAAGATTTTCATAAGCGTCAGCCGGAACTTACAGCTGATGGCAAGAAAGTGCCATACGATTGGACTATCTATTATTTGCGAAAAAAGGCATTGACGCAAGCAATCACAAAAGAAGAATTGGCATGGATACTCCTAAATTTCAATCAAAAGCGAGGCTATTATCAATTACGCGGCGAGGAAGAAGATGAAAAATCAAATAAGCAAGTCGAATTTTTCGCATTGAAAGTGGTTTCTGTCGAAGATACTGGAGAAAAAAAGGGAACAGATACTTGGTACAATGTCCATTTGGAAAACGGCTGGATATACCGACGCCCAAGCAATGTTCCGCTCGATTGGGTTGGGAAGGTCAAAGAATTCATTGTAACAACGGATGTGAACAATGATGGAACTCCGAAAATTGATAAAGATGGTAATGTAAAACGTTCTTTCCGTGCCCCAAAAGAAGACGATTGGACTTTGCTGAAAAAAAAGACAGAAAAGGATATAGGCTCAAGTCAAAAAACAGTGGGAACATTTATCTACGATTCAATTCTTGCAAATCCAAGCCAAAAAATAATTGGTAAATTGGTTCGCACCATTGAACGTAAATTCTATAAAGAAGAACTTCGTCAAATCTTAGAAAAACAAAAAGAATTTCATATAGAATTGCAAGATAAAGATTTATATACTGCTTGTTGCGAAGAATTGTATCCGTCAAATGATGCGTATCGTAACAGCATTAACAACCGCAATTTGAAAGATTTGCTTTTGGATGACATCATATTCTACCAACGCCCGCTAAAAAGTAAAAAGTCTCTAATTACGAATTGTCCCTATGAAGAATTATCTTATGTGGATAAAGAAACAGGAGAGTTAAAGCATGTGCCAATCAAATGCATTGCCAAATCAAACCCACTGTTTCAAGAATTCCGACTATGGCAATTCGTGAAGAATTTGCGTATTTATCAACGAGAAAAAGAGATAAATGGGAAACTACAAATAGATGTTGATGTTACAGCAGAATTACTGAAGTCAGAAGATGACTATGCAGAATTATTCGATTGGTTGAATACCCGGAAATCCATAAAGCAAGACACTTTGCTCAGTTCATACTTCAAGTTCAAAAAAGGAAAAGGCAAAGCAGAATATCCCTATCGCTGGAACTACGTTGAAGACAAGGAATACCCATGCAACGAAACAAGAGCCGAATTACTTTCAGGACTGAAAAAATGCGGTGTTGATGAAAAAGTTCTGACTTCTGAAATGGAAATGTCGCTTTGGCATATTCTTTATTCCGTTGATGATAAAATAGAAATTGGAAAGGCATTGAAAAAGTTTGAGAAAAAGCACAGTCTTCCCGAAACGTTCGCCGACGTCTTTGAGAAAATAAAGCCTTTCAAAAAAGACTATGGTTCCTATTCCGAAAAGGCAATCAAAAAACTGTTGTCGTTGATGCGCATGGGCAAATATTGGAATTATAACACCATTGACGCAAAGACAAAAGATAGAATTCAAAAAATCATTACCGGCGAATATGATGAAAATATCAAAAACAGGGTACGCGAAAAGGCGATAAATCTGACTCAAAACTCACATTTTCAAGGCTTGCCTGTATGGCTTGCCTGTTACATCGTTTACGACAGACATTCCGAGACAAAGGAAATCTCAAAATGGGCATCGCCAGCGGACATTGATTCTTATCTAAAAACTTTCAAACAACATTCGCTACGCAATCCGATTGTAGAGCAAGTGATAAAAGAAACACTTCGAACGGTGCGAGATATTTGGAAGCAAGTCGGACAAATTGATGAAATCCATGTGGAACTCGGTCGCGAGATGAAAAATCCGGCGGACAAGCGTAAAAAGATGTCGGAAAATATCAAGAAAAACGAGAATACAAATTTGCGTATCAAGGCGATGCTTGCCGAATTTGCAAATCCCGCTTTAGGTATTGAAAATGTACGTCCATATTCGCCGAGCCAACAAGACATTTTACGTATTTATGAAGAAAATGCTCTTGACAACCTTTCGAATGACGACAAGGACTTCGAGTTTGTACAGAAAATTTCAAAATCGGCTCAACCAACAACATCCGACATCATTCGCTACAAGGCATGGTTAGAACAAAAATACTGTTCACCTTATACAGGAATGCCAATTCCACTTTCAAAACTTTTCACACCTGCCTATGAAATCGAACACGTCATACCGCAGTCTCGCTATTTTGACGATTCATTCAGTAACAAAGTGATTTGCGAAGCGGAAGTAAACAAATTGAAAGACAATCAACTCGGCTTTGAATTTATCAAGAATCACCCTGGTGAAAAAGTGCAATTGAGCGAAGGCGGTGTCGTTGAAATTCTATCCGTTGATGCTTACGAAAAGTTTGTCAAAGACCATTATTCGCACAACAATGCAAAGAAAAAGAAATTGTTGTTGGAGGATATTCCCGAAGAATTTATTGCCCGCCAACTTAATGACAGCCGATATATCAGCAAAGTTGTCAAAACGCTTTTGTCGAATATCGTGCGAGAAAAAGATGCAAATGGCGAATACGAACAGGAAGCTACTTCCAAAAACCTGATTGTATGCACAGGCAATATAACAGACAAACTGAAAAAAGACTGGGGTATGAATGATGTATGGAATCGAATCATTTTGCCTCGTTTCCAACGCTTGAATAAGTTGACGGGAAAAGACTGCTTTACAACTCAAAGCGCAGAAAAGCATACTATTCCCGCTATGCCTCTCGAACTAAAAAAAGGATTCAACAAGAAACGCATCGACCATCGTCATCATGCCATGGACGCAATTGTCATTGCCTGCACTACACGCAACCATGTAAATTTACTGAACAACGAAGCAGCTAAACCACAAAATAAAGAAAACCGCTACCAACTATCCCATAAATTGCGCCGCTACGAAAAGGTTATGATTAATGGCGAAGAACGTTCTGTTCCCAAGGAATTTATCAAACCGTGGGAAACTTTTACACAAGATGCGCACGCTGTCTTGAATAACATCATCGTAAGTTTCAAGCAAAATTTGCGAGTCATCAACAAGACAGTAAATTATTATCAGCATTTTGAAAACGGCAAAAAGGTTTTCAAGAAACAAGAGAAAGGCGATAGTTGGGCAATCCGTAAATCAATGCACAAAGACACGATATTCGGCGAAGTCAATTTACGTTTCAAGAAAACTGTTTCGCTCAACGATGCATTGAAGAATCCAAAATCAATAGTCGAAAAAGAATTGAAAAAGAAAGTTATAGAACTTCTTGCCGATGAAAAAAATGCTAAAGCAATCAAAAAATATTTTGAAGAAAATAAAGAAATCTGGACAGAAGTAAACTCATCGAAAATAGAAGTCTATTATTTCTCGCAGGAGATCAAAAACAAACATGGTGAAGTAAAAGAACACTATTTTGCCACCCGAAAATCATTAGATACAAGTTTCGATGAAAAGAAAATCAAATCTTCGATTACCGACACGGGTATTCAAAAAATTCTATTGGCACATTTGACAGCAAAAAATAACGATCCACAATTGGCTTTTTCGCCTGACGGCATTGACGAAATGAATCGCAACATCCAGAAATTGAACAACGGGAAAAATCACCAGCCAATATCAAAAGTACGAGTTTACGAAAAAGCCGATAAATTTGCCATCGGTGTCAAAGGCAATAAATCGAAAAAATTTGTAGAGGCAGCAAAGGGAACAAATTTATTTTTCGCTATTTATGAATCCATTTCTATCAACCCGAATAATGGCGAACAAAGAAAAACACGTTCCTATGCCACCATTCCATTAAATATGGTGATTGATTGTCAAAAAGAATTTGGAAAGAATTGGAAAGATAAGTTGGATTCTCTATTGAAAGAAAAAGAAATAGTAGCAGACAATGCCCATTTGCTGTTTATGCTTTCTCCAAACGATTTGGTATACTTACCGACCGAAGAACAAATCAAGAATGGTATCGAGGTCTTTGACAGAACAAGAATTTACAAATTTGTTGACCCAAATAGCAACAAAGGTAATTTTGTCCCATATGCTGTTTCCAATGTAATATTCTCTATAAACTTTAAAGACCAAAAAGACAGGAAACTTTCATATTCAATTCAAGATGAATTTGGAGTAGGAAGTCAAGGGTCAAAAAATCCGCGAGCAATCACCGGCGAAATGATTAAGGAGACCTGTATCCCGCTCAAAGTGGATAGATTGGGTAATATTGTGGAAGTAAACGGGGTGAAATTATGATTAAGCGAACGTTGTGCTTCTCAAATCCTGCATATTTATCCTTGAAAATGAAACAAATGGTTATTAAACTCCCGGAAGTAGAATGCAATACTTCACTTCCGAAGAGTTTCAAAACCGATATGATAAAGACAATACCTATTGAGGATATCGGCATTGTGATTTTGGACAATAAGAGAATTACCCTAACTCAAGGTTTGCTTGAAAAACTCCTTGAAAATAATTGTGCCGTTATAACATGCGATGAGAACCATTTACCAATAGGCATGCACCTGCCATTAAATGGAAACAGCACCCAAACCGAAAGAATGAGATACCAAATTGAAGCCTCACTACCTTTGAAAAAACAGCTTTGGCAACAAACAATAGTAGCCAAGATACAAAATCAGGCTGCAAATCTCAAACAAGTCAGAGGAACAGAAGTTCGCAACATGCTCAAATGGGCAAACGATGTGAAGAGTGGAGATAGTGATAACATGGAAGCACGAGCAGCTGTTTATTATTGGCAGAACGCCTTTCCTTCTGTACCTAACTTCGTGCGAACAAGAGAAGGCATTACTCCTAATAACCTACTAAATTATGGCTATGCAATTCTCAGAGCAATAGTGGCACGAGCATTGGTATCAAGCGGATTATTACCAACCCTCGGCATACATCACAGAAACAAATACAACGCTTATTGTTTGGCTGACGACATCATGGAACCATACCGACCATACGTCGATAAGTTAGTTATGGAATTGTTTGACCAAAACCAGAATTGCGAAGAACTAAATAAAAAATTAAAATCACAATTACTTCAAATACCTGTCATTGATGTAACCATCAATTCTCAACGCAGCCCTTTGATGGTAGCTGTCAGCACTACCACAGCCTCATTACAGAAGTGTTACTCGGGTGAAGCTCGTAAAATCATTTACCCTATAATGTAACAAATGCAACGTTTCAGCGAATATAGGATTATGTGGGTAATGGTACTTTTTGATTTACCGACGGAAACCAAGAAAGACAGGGCAGCAGCGGCAAAGTTTCGTAAAATGCTCTTGGAAGATGGCTTCACAATGTTTCAATTCTCCATCTACATAAGGCATTGTCCCAGTAAAGAAAACGCTAACGTTCACATCAAACGAGTAAAAGGTGCTCTGCCTGAACACGGAAAAGTAGGCATATTTTGCATAACCGACAAACAATTTGGCGAAATTGAAATTTATTATTGCCGCAAACCTGAACGCTCAAACGGTTGCACACAGCAGTTGGAACTATTCTGAAAACTCTATTTTTTATTTTCTAATTACCTTTATAAACAACTGAATCCAAGTAAATTTCTCGGATTCAGTTGTTCGTGCACTGCAAAGATACTAATTTGAAAGCAATTCACAACAATCCTGCTTCTTTAAGTCGCTTTATTTGGTTGTTCGTGCACTGCAAAGATACTAATTTGAAAGCAATTCACAACGGTGTCCTCCCGAGGATTAAGAGGTACTACGTTGTTCGTGCACTGCAAAGATACTAATTTGAAAGCAATTCACAACCAAAAACACTTATCCATTTCTTTACACCGAGTTGTTCGTGCACTGCAAAGATACTAATTTGAAAGCAATTCACAACAGAATTACACCGCATCGTGAGATGTGGTCTGTTGTTCGTGCACTGCAAAGATACTAATTTGAAAGCAATTCACAACCAGCTTCGGCGGTCTTGTTACCTTTGACCGGTTGTTCGTGCACTGCAAAGATACTAATTTGAAAGCAATTCACAACCGGGTTCGGCAACTTCTGCGGCACGACCGCGTTGTTCGTGCACTGCAAAGATACTAATTTGAAAGCAATTCACAACCAGGCGGCTTGTCCGCTTTGTCTTCGGAGGGTTGTTCGTGCACTGCAAAGATACTAATTTGAAAGCAATTCACAACAGTGCGGCAGGCAGGTCAAGCATGAGGCTAGTTGTTCGTGCACTGCAAAGATACTAATTTGAAAGCAATTCACAACCGACGAGCGAAACAGTTCTTCCATGATTGGGTTGTTCGTGCACTGCAAAGATACTAATTTGAAAGCAATTCACAACAAGTACCTTATCGCCTTTTACGAATCCGTGTTGTTCGTGCACTGCAAAGATACTAATTTGAAAGCAATTCACAACATAATATCTTCAATCGAAGCATCTGCTACAGTTGTTCGTGCACTGCAAAGATACTAATTTGAAAGCAATTCACAACCGTCTTACTCCTCAACAAGGAGGACAACAGTTGTTCGTGCACTGCAAAGATACTAATTTGAAAGCAATTCACAACAGCAATTTTCATCATCCGAATACAATTTTTGTTGTTCGTGCACTGCAAAGATACTAATTTGAAAGCAATTCACAACCAACGGTGTAGGTATGCCTTTGTCGTGGTTGTTGTTCGTGCACTGCAAAGATACTAATTTGAAAGCAATTCACAACTGTAACCGCTATTTCTGTACGTGATGGAAAGTTGTTCGTGCACTGCAAAGATACTAATTTGAAAGCAATTCACAACTTCACGGCGGAAATAACAGCGATAAGAACGGTTGTTCGTGCACTGCAAAGATACTAATTTGAAAGCAATTCACAACAGACAGAGAGAGACGAAGGTGCTGCTTTTCGTTGTTCGTGCACTGCAAAGATACTAATTTGAAAGCAATTCACAACAAAAAGACAGCAATGAATGAAGATGCATTAGTTGTTCGTGCACTGCAAAGATACTAATTTGAAAGCAATTCACAACGTATTCCCGCTCTTTCAGCCCCCAACTCGGTTGTTCGTGCACTGCAAAGATACTAATTTGAAAGCAATTCACAACTTTTGCAACTACTTGACCAATACAACACAAGTTGTTCGTGCACTGCAAAGATACTAATTTGAAAGCAATTCACAACTAGTCTAAAATCGTGTAATGCGTGGTACGCGTTGTTCGTGCACTGCAAAGATACTAATTTGAAAGCAATTCACAACACGACAGCCGAACAGGTCGAAAAGGAAAAAGTTGTTCGTGCACTGCAAAGATACTAATTTGAAAGCAATTCACAACATGCCTTGTGCAAATGCAGGAGACATTGTGTTGTTCGTGCACTGCAAAGATACTAATTTGAAAGCAATTCACAACATTATATCAATTCCGCCATTGAATTGGTCAGTTGTTCGTGCACTGCAAAGATACTAATTTGAAAGCAATTCACAACTTGCTTTATCCTCAACTAAACCCAGATTGGGTTGTTCGTGCACTGCAAAGATACTAATTTGAAAGCAATTCACAACAAGTGATGTTTAAGAGTTTTTGATTTTGCGAAAAGCCTCTTTGATAGCGTCTCCCAATCCTTCAAAACTGTAAGCAATACCTGCACAGATGGCGAAAATAAAGCCAATGATGCAAGCGAGGCTGAATACGATTCCTATGAGTTTTAACATGTGGCAAAGATAAGGAAAAATGGCGACACACGAGATAAATTTCAACTTTAATATTAGTTATTCGTGTACCGCAAAGAGTATCAACTTTGGCATCCCTCCTTATCTTCGGTGCTGGTCGCAAGTGGGTCAGCGACACCTCAGCACTCGGAGCATACTTCTTATTGTAGTCGAAGGCTTCGGCGGTATTCCCGCTCGAAAGGGTTACCTGACCTTTGACTTCGCGTTTCTTGTCATCGACAACTTTCTCGGCTTTGCTTTTCAGCTTGTTGCCGAGATCATTGAACCTGGTTCTTGCCGATACAGTAGTCGCGTTCATCATCAGCAAGGCCATCAGGGCGATGCTGCTGTTCCTTTTTAAGCGTACTCATAATGTTTTTAGGTTATTATTCATTTCTTTGCCTTGAAGCCAAACCACTGGCGGAATACATTTTTAAGGTTGGAAAACGAACGGATTTTTCTAATCACAGTTACATTGTTCCAGCGATAGATAAACCAGTCAGCCACTTCGTTGGGCAAAGCATTTATGAAGATGTTTCTTGCCCTGTTGACAACGATGCTCTTAACTGAAGACTTGGCTGTATCGGATACAACGCCTTTAATTATTTCACTCTGAGTCGGTGTGCCTTCAGGCAACTTGACATATTTGGCAAACCTGGTAAACAGTTCGCTGTATTGCATATTGAGCGGAGAGTCGGCGAGACGCTTCTCAAACTCCGCTTGATCATGGCTTTCATCGGCGAGATGTCTCATGCCGTCAAAAACCTCTTCCGCCTCTGCTTTAGCCTGCGGGGGTAGATTGAAATTGTCGTAGAGGCTGTTCTTTCTGACAGCAATCCAATTTTCTTTATTCATATATTCATATTATTTGTGCGATGCAAAGATACTAATTTGAAAGCAATTCACAAGAGAACAATTTGAAGAATTAACAAAGGAGAGCGAGTAAGTGCTCTCCTTTGTTCGGTATGGTGGCAGAGGGTAGTTTCTTGTGTTTTCTCCCCCCGCCGAAAATTCAATCTTGGTTTCTGTAAAGATACAACCAAAGCACCACTCCTGTCAAGTCTTTGCATGTTAAATATTGTAAATCTCCACCTTTCTCTCTGACACTCACCGAAAAAAATTGCGGCAATTACTTCCCTTTTAGCTCTTTCCCTCCGAGTTCGATGGGCATCTCCAAGGCGTCGCACAGAGCTTTGAGCGTCCTTACGGACATGCCTTTCTTACCTTTCTCCCATTGGAGAATTGGATTATAACCTACTCCCATTCTCTCACCGACCTGTTTCTGCGAGAGTTTCAGCTCATGGCGGCGAGCCAATAGCCGCTCGCCAATCGCCAAATAAATATCCTTACTACTTTTCATCTCTATTTTACAATAAATATTTCTTGCCCTAACAAATTCTTCCGAACATTTCCCTTCATTATCTCATGCACCGTCATGTTCTTATTTGTGCGATGCAAAGATAGTAATTTGGAAGCAATTCACAAGCGTAGTGCCGGAAATAATTGAACCATAACTAAGAGCGGTGCATATAATTACGTCAGACGATGACTATATCATATATAGATAAACGCCGAAAGGAGACGAAGTTCGTCTCCTTTCGGGGTGGCCGAAAAGACCTGTTGCCAAGTCCTTTCATCCATTTGCAAAGATACAACAATTTTTCTTTCCCGCAAGCCTTTTCCTCAAAAAAAAGGCAGGAAATTCATTTTTCCTGCCTTTTCGCCAAGGGTGTGTACTACTACTACACACCCTTTCTCTCTGATACTCCCCGAGAAAAAATTGCACCAAGTCCCTTGCTCTTCAGGTGTGCCTCCTTGCCTAACTTCCACAAAATCAGCCGTAACGATTTTTTCACAACGGCATTTACTTCCCTTTTAGCTCTTTCCCTCCGAGTTCGATGGGCATTTCCAAGGCGTCGCACAGAGCTTTGAGCGTCCTTACGCTCATTCCCTTTTTACCTTTTTCCCACTGCAATATGCAGTTGTAACCGACTCCCATTCTCTCACCGACCTGTTTCTGCGAGAGTTTCAGCTCATGGCGGCGGGCCAATAGCCGCTCGCCAATCGCCAATAAACATCCTTACTACTCTTCATCTCTATTTTACAATAAATATTTCTTGCCCTAACAAATTCTTCCGAACATTTCCCTTCATTATCTCATGCACCGTCATGTTCTTGTTCGTGCACCGCAAAGATACTAATTTGAAGCAAATCACAACTAAAACCAAAATTCTGCGTTTATTAGATAAAGGGAAAGTATATATGACAGACAAAAATACGGATTACAGCAATTTGAAAGAAAAGACCATTTTCGATTTCTGCAAGAACGAAAAAATGATTAAAGACTTGGTCGTTTCAAGGGAAGATTTCTTTCGTGATTTGAAAGAATACCCCTTATATAACGCTCATGTTCTTATCGAGTACGCCGAGATAACTAAGAACAAGAAATTATTGCGGGCTGTATTGAAGCAGTATAAGCAAGAACTTGAAGAAGAAAATAACGAGTAAAATATCCATTATTTCGGTATAATACCCTCATTCTTCAAATAGTTTTCGATGCTTGCTATATCAAGTTCCTTTATTACAAAAAGCGACAAATTATTTGCACACTGTAAAAGGTTCTGATTTGGAAGCAATTTCTCAATAAAACGATAACTTTACGTTGATAATTAGAAAGGAGAGCAATATGAGCAAACGGAAATATGAGTTCTATAAGGAACACCCTACGGATAAGGTGTATTGGGTTGATAATAAGAGAGATTTGGTTGGTATAATTGAGTTTTCTTTCGACAAAAAGAAAATATACAATTTATTTAGCGATTATCCGAATAAACTTTCGACAGAAGAAAAAGAGATTTTCGATAAGGAAAATCCCTTTTGGGCGGATTTCTTCAAGGAAAAATAGAATACTTTATCTCGTTTCGCAATGCAAAAAGTCCCAACTGTGAAAGCAATTCACAATCTACCTAAGTTCAAGCATTGTTAAGGTCTTTGTTCGCAGCTGCCTTATATATCCCTTTGCTAACCACCCTTTTTGTTTGGTACTAAAATGAAAATGAGCCGGACTTTATTGAGAAATCCCGGCTCTATATTTTATATCTGCTTTCTTATCTCTTCAAATTGTTTTCCCTCTCAACTGAATTATTACCACTCGCAAATTGTCAGAGTCCGGAAAAGTTAAACAGAGAAGAAATTTTATTACCGGTTATCAGTCTTGTGCTGTGTCTTCTTTCTTTTTTCCATGATAGGTTTCAAAAATGGAGAAGCTATTGCAGCCAACACAAGCAACGTTATCAGAATTGAACCTGCAAGATTGACCGTTGAGAATGTCCTGAGGCTGTCCGGCTCGAATTTGAACTCTACAATATGTTTGCCTTTCGGCAGTTGCAAGGCTCGCAAAACGTAGTCGGCTTGCAAAATCGGTGTCTCCACACCGTCTATGTAAGCCTTCCAATCTCTTTCATAATATATCTCGGAGAAAACAGCCATTTGGTCATTATTGCTTGTGTAGTTGTATTTCTTATAATCCGGATTATGCACTTCCTGCGTCTCCAATTCTATTTTTGCTTGTTCATCGAAACCCTGACTTTGCTTTACGGCTGATTTGTATTTCTTGTTCAGCACAAGAGTTCGGCGAGGGTTGAAGTTGTCCAAGGCGAGTATCTCCTCATCAGGGGAGTTGACCCATTTAATCTCCGGAACAAACCAAGCAGCCCCGCATGCCTCAGGATTATATACGGGAACACCTCCCTCCTCCCCAAGAGGCAAGATAAAGAACTTTGTGTCCAACATATTTACGACCCCAAGATTAGGACAAGGCAACATATTACGATATTGGAAGAAGAATTGACGTAATTGATTATTTGCAAGCAATGCGGTATCTGCAAGGTCTTTCTGCTCGTAATTGCGATTTTGCAGACAGAAATCTATTATTTCCTGATAGCGTTGCAGTTTGGCTCCGTGGTAACCGCCTATAGATGGGAAGAAATAAGAAGTGGAAGCATCGTTAAAGGTACTTACAGCCATATTATACACCCTGTAATGATTGATACCCCGATTTGCCACCTGCTGTTTTATATCCTCTATTGCGGAAGTAGCTTGCGGCGTCATCTCGTAAGACTTTTGGAAATTGCTTTTATCCAAATAACGTCTGTCCACACCCCAAAGGTCGATTGCACAAGCCAAACCTATGACAGCCACAACGACTATTTCTTTTTTGAGCTTATTCAAAGAAAATAATATCATGACAACAAAAGCCACGGCTATAAAACAGAACGACCGCAGGGCGTCTGAGACAAATGCGGCTTGACGATCATCATGCAGAGCTTGAATAAAACTGTCTCCGAGTGCGGTTTGGAACATCGAATCCTTGGAACAACTGAAATCCATAAACAATCCCGGTATTATTCCTATTGCACAAAGCAGACAAAAGCCGGCTGTTACGCCTGCGGATACATAAAGAGCCGTTCTTTTCTTCTTTGCATCTTTCGTTCCATACAAAAACTCCTTCAAACCCAAGAAAGCAGCCATCACCATGGTAACATTGGCAATCACCAAAGCCATGGACGGGGTGCGGAACTTATCATAGAAAGGCAAATGCTCAAACAGGAACTTGTTTATCCACATTGCATTGCCGCCCCATGCCAAGATAAACGACAGAATGCTTGTCCCTAAGAGCCACCAACGCATATTGCCTTCAAGTATAATGAAACCCAAAATAGCAAGAAAGCATACGATTGCTCCGAAATACACCGTCCCTGCCGTGAAAGGCTGTTCGCCCCAATAAGTTGAGGCAACGTATTGATTGACTATGCTGTTTATTTGAGGATTGTCCGCTTGTGCAGGTCTTGTTGTTTGAAGCTGTTGAATACGTCTTTCTGCCAATTTTTCCAAACGGTGATCCGAGCTGCCGCCTCCCTTGAAGTCCGGAATGATTACGCTGAAACTCTCGCCCAAACCGTAACTCCATGCGTAGGCATAATCAATGGAAAGCCCCTTATTATTACTCTGTGATTGCGAAGCCTGATTTGTTTTAACCGTCAGTTCACTGCCTCCACGCATTGTATGCTTCACATATTCGGAATTCAGTTTCAAATGAGAAGAATTAGGCATAAGCGAAACAACTGCACAAAGCAAAAGAATACCGCAAGCAAAAGAGAAATCTTTCAAGCCTTTGTCTTTAACGGCATACACAAGGAAACATATCCCAAGCACAAAGGCTGCAAGCATCGTGTAATATGTTATCTGGATATGGTTGAAATTTATTTGCAAACCAAGAGCCACCGTGAATATCGCCGCACCTGCAAGCCGTTTTCGCCGAAAGACCATTATCATTCCGCCGAGAACAGGAGCCATCATCGCCATTGCCCAAGCCTTCGTTATATGCCCGACAGCTATAATAATAATATTGTAAGACCCGAGAGCGTAAGCCAAGGCTGCTGCAGCAGAAATAAGAGGCTTTGCACCCATTGAAACCATGAAGATATAGAATCCCAACATCAGAAGGAAAACTATGCCGACCGAAAATGAATAATTGCCCAGAGTGATAGGCGTGGAAATAGTTTTGAATATGTTATAACTCTCCGGCATTACCAACTGATAAGCAGGCATTCCCGAAAACATTCCGTCCGTCCAACCTGCCTTTTCACCCGTTGCCTTTTCGTAATCTGCCAAATCCTTGCTTCCGCCTTCAAATTGGCTCATATCGCTTTGAAAAATCTTCTTTCCGTCCAACACGGGCGAGAAGTAAACAAAGCCTACGGCGATAAACAACACCATTGCCGCAATGTGCGGTAAGAACTTCTTGTAATTGAATTTCATAATCAACTCAAAATATCTAAAACGCTGCAAAGGTACGAATTTAATCCGTAAGTACCGAATGCAGACTTTTTTTGAACGCGACAATGCCATAATGTTTCGATTTCGTACCTTTGCACGCATTTTCAAACAAGAGATATGAAAAGATACATATTCGTTTTACTCGTTTTCCCCACCGTTCTGTTTTATGCAAAGTCGGTTTGCTCGCAAGATACCGTTATTATGCTTGCTCCTGTCGAAATAAAGTCGCCTGCGTTCAAGTATTCTTCCGAATTAAGGCAGGAAGCGGTAAGTGCCGATGTCTATTCCATGGACTTTATGGAGGCGAATAAAATAGAGGATATGAAGACCCTTGCAAATCTAACACCGAATTTGTTCATTCCCGACTACGGTTCCAAGATGACATCGAGCATTTATGTTCGCGGATTGGGGACAAGGGTCGATAATGCGGTGATAGGTGTGTATTTCGACGGCGTTCCGATATTGAATAAAAGCTGTTTCGATTTTGCTTTATGGGATTTGGAACGGATTGAAGTACTCCGAGGCGTGCAGAGCTGCCTTTTCGGACAAAACACATTGGCTGGTGTGATAAATGTAACGAGCCTTTCACCCATGAATTTTCAGGCTTACAGAGCAGAAGCGGAGCTTGCATTTCCTTTTGCCTTTCATACGAAGTTGTCCGTCTATGAGAAACTGAATGAGAATAAAGCATTATCGGCTTCTATTTATTATCGGAAAGACGACGGCTTCTTTGAAAACACTTACAATCGGAAAAAATGCGACGGAAGTGAAGATTTGGGTTTGCGATTGCGTTTCGTATTCGAACCATCTGAGAAATCGACTTGGGATAACACCCTTGTCATTGCCGATCTCGACCAAGGCGGTTACGCATACGCCGCATACGACCCTGTCTCCCGTCGTAGCAGTCCGATAGCTTACAATGACACTTGCTTCTACAAACGTTTCAATCTCCTCGATGCCCTGCGTTTCTCCCGTAAAGGAGCAAAGGTGAATTTTGAAAGCAATGCTTCCTTGCAGATTTTGTCCGATAAAATGTGTCTCGATCAGGATTTCACGCCGGAAAGCATGTTTACGCTTACTCAAAAAAGCGAAGAATATGCCATGACAGAGGAAATCCTTCTTTCCAATGCCGAAGTTCGTCCTCTGAATTGGACTTTGGGAGCTTACGGATGTGCGAAATATCTCGACCTGTCCGCTCCTGTATTGTTTAAGAAAGACGGTATAGAACGCCTGATACTCGAAAACATGAACCGAGGTATCCAAAGCATATTTCCGAATGCCGAAATGCTGTTTGCCCAAAGCGAGTTTCCTATAAAAAGCGACTTTTCCTATCCGCGTTACGTTCTTTCCTTTTTCGGAAGAGCGGATTACACTTTCGGAAAGTTGAAAACGCTTCTCGGATTGAGGCTCGAAATGGAACGAATCGACTTTTCATACGATTGCAGTACCGATTTGGATTATCGCTTTACGCTTACGATGAATGATTTCAACCATTTGTCGAGCAGTCTATCGGGAAAGGCACATCAAAACACCATCGTGCTGCTGCCCAAGTTGGGTTTGATATATGATTTGGGCAAAGGGAATAATCTTTTCCTCGCTTTGGGCAGAGGATACAAGTCCGGAGGATTCAACACTCAAATGTTCTCGGACGTAATGCAAAACCAAATGAAACAAGATTTGATGAACGCTTTGGGATTGAGCCTTAGCGGGAATGCGTTTGCTTATTCTGTGAACAAAATCATAGAATACAAACCCGAAAGAACCGATAACATAGACTTGGGAACCCACCTGAGTTTCGGAAAAGCGGACTTGGATTTGAGTCTCTTTTATATGCTTTCTTCCGACAGGCAGATTACCGTTTTCCCTTACGGTCAGACGACAGGCAGAATGATGACCAACGCAGGCAAAAGCCGCAGCTATGGAGCAGAGGTCTCGTTTCGCTTCAACCATGCAGGCATCGACCTCTTCGCAAGCTACGGTTACACGAATGCAAAGTTCATCGAGTATGACGACAACAGGCAATCCTACAAAGGCAAGTACGTTCCATACTCTCCGCAGCACAATTTATCCGTCGTTTTGGGCTATACACAAATCTTGAAAAGCAAGAAATTCGACAACATCAGGTATTCGCTCAATTACACCGCCGCAGGAAAAATATATTTCGACAATGCAAACGAAATATCACAGCCTCTTTATCATGTCATATCCGCAAACATCAGGTTGAAACGAGGCATATACGAATACAAACTATGGATAACGAACCTTCTCGACTGCGATTACCTGACCTTTTACTTTCAATCCATGGGCAACCACTTCGTTCAACATTCCAAACCCCTGCAAGCCGGCATCTCTTTGACAATCGACCTCTGAAAAAGCAAAGAATAACACAAGCAAAACGCCACCCTCTGCAAATAAAACGCAATCAAAGCATCGTCCGAACACCGTTTGAGAAAAATGGAACGGCGAAAGAATTTTCTAAAACGCCGTTCTACGAAATTCTTTCGGCGTTTTAATTTTTTCTTTCGCCGTTTCGCCTGCCTCAACCGAGGCTTATCCTGCAACCCTGCAAGGATACATAAGAAGTGGTATAGAGTTTTTACTTCTTTGACAATGCCGTAAGTGAAAGAGATTTCTTTATCGTGGGCGAGACGTACGTCAACATTCAGGATTCTGCGTGCAGGTCTGAAGTGAATGATGGTTATATAGGTTTCCCTTATCTGATGTACAATGCCACTTTCAGTATATGCGATACTTTGTGGCAGGATACGATAATCGGTTGTCAGGGTTCGGAGAGTCCTTGGTTCAAACGAATGGGTGTGTGGAAGCGATTTGTCGATGACACGGTGTATTACACTGTTCATAAATCCACTTTGAACTTCAACCCTATCATCGTCGTGCCATCTTCGTCTTCTTCCGATATTTTGCAAGCGGCGGATTTGGAAAGTACTTGCAGCGTTTATCCCAATCCTGCTCATGACGAGGTCGTGATACAAAGCAATTTCAAGATTGAATACTTGGAGTTGTTCGATATGACGGGCAAGTGTATCATCAGACAGGAAAAACAATGTCATGAAGCGGTGATGGATTTGAAAGGTTTGCCTGCCGGTAACTATATTATGAGGATACAAACCGTAAAAGGGGTTATGGAGAAGAAAGTATTGAAGCAATAAAATTGTTTTCTCTTCTGTTCGGAAGCCGAAGAGGGGTTTGCTCTTCGGCTTTTGTCTTTCGGCTCGGTCGATTTGACGGCAATGGAAACCGACCGGCTGTTTATGATAGGTCTTCAGTTTATTACGCAAAATGTTTGCCGAAAACGGCTTACAAAAACACCGAAAGGGAAAAACAGAAGTGGCATTTGAGATTTTTTCTGATGTTTACGTATTGATATTTAACCACATAGGAAATACAAGAGAAATATATTAGGCTTTTTCTTTGTAGAAGAGAAATTTTGTTGTAGCTTTGCCTATGGATAGGGCGATAAACCGCATTATCTAACCATAAAAATAGAGAATTTACTTCGGAATCCGTTCTTGGTCCAAGTTATGAAATGTTGGATGAAATGGAGAATTGAAAGTCTTCGCTGATGTGATAGATGTAAAATAGGCTGTTGAACATGAAGAGAATTGTTTTGTGTTTTTGTATTTTCTGTTTGCCGGGATTGTTTTCCCATGGTGCTTTTGCACAGGCAATAAAAGATTGCATAAGTGCGGCAAACAGTGTTGTCTTTCCATTAGAGAAACCTAACAAGGTGTTTCAGGCATCAAGGGTTGAGAGGTTTGCTTGTCGTGAGGCAGGCGGTGCTTTTGATGTGGTGAGCATAGATACAAACGGAATATCGATGTTGACATACAATATGGTCACAAAACAATTCTCTTCTTATGAATTGACAAAACTTTATAAGGCAAACAATCAAAGTATTCGTGACATATGTGCCAATGATGAGGTTTTGATTGTTGCAAGTTCATGGAACGGAGGGCGGCTTCAGATTTACGAAAGAGAGAATGCTGATTCGCATTTTGTTTTTTCGAGAGCTGTAGAGCTTCCCGAAGAATTCAGATATATTAATCAGGTGTTTTTGCTGCATGATAGGAAGGTGTTGGTGTGCAGTTGGTATTTGTGCAGCCGTTGCGATATAAACGATTTTGTCAAGGTCGGTGTGTTTGACTTAAAGACGGACAAAATTGAGATTGTAAAGTCTTTCGAGTTGGATTTTCAAGGTTTGACTTATTTCACACCTCATCGTTTGTTTGATGTATCGGGAGACAGGATATTCTTCGCACATTTGGGTTCTTATAAGATTTATGAGTATGATTCGAACTTGGATTTGCTGGATAGCATAGTGGCAGATAATTCTTTCAAGGGTTGGAAAACTTACCCGAAAAAGAAGATGAAAAAGGTATTGAGAAAATATAAAGACCCCATATCAAGAATATGGTATTTGAATGATTATACGGACTATTCCAGATTGAACAATATATATGTGGGAGGTGAAAATGAGTTGATTGTCGGCTATTTCCTTGGGGGTAATGATATGCTTACAGATGTTTGGAGAAAGGACAACGGGAAGTGGAAACTGTATCGTCATGCTTTGGCGGATATTTCTTTGAATAACAGCGACAGATATAATCGTCTATACACTTTGGGCTGGACGAATTTACTTAATGTGTTCGATGCAAAGCAGAAGAAGGTGTTCCGAATAAATTATGACTTGCCATTGGATTTGAAAAGGCTCGAGTTGATGAGCGAAGATGATTTTGAGAGTTTCAAACAGAATTATTTGTCGGAGCATGAACAGGTTATCGTGTTAGATGAATGGGATTATGATTTCGATTTGAAATGAGGTTGCGGTTGTTCTTCTTGGTGAATTTGCTTCTTTTCGGAGTTCGGTGTGTGTCGCAGGAGGTTTTTGTGGACTTCAAAGGCAGTGAGGTCTTTTTGCAAAAAGGTAAGTCTCAAATAATGGTATGTCTTTCCTCTGCGAGTTGCCACCAATGTTATATTGAATTGCATGATTTTCTCAAAAAACAGAATGTTTTTGAGAGACAGGATTTGAATTTCGTCGTTCTTTGCTTTTTGGACGAGAAACAAATTAAGGATATTGTTGTAAGGAAGAATTTGTACGAAGTGGCAAGAAACTATTTCCCTGAAACCGAACAGGTGTATTTCGCCGCAATGCGTTCCATGAAAAAGATAAAGTTCCGCAAATACAAACTTGACGCGAGAAAGTTTCCTTGTGTTTTTATTCTTGGCAAAGATGGGAAAACGAAATTCTTCGAAGATTACAGGGAATTCATATCGGAATATATTTAATTGCAGATAGACTTCTGTGATGCATGCAACCGATTATTGAGGTGCAAATCCGAAAATATCAAATAATCTTTTTACCTTTGCACTCCGAAACATTATGGAAAGACAAACAACTATAAGCAATCCCGTTGGAGCAGAGGGCAAAGGTCTTCACACAGGTAAACATGTGAAAGTAAGTTTATTGCCTGCCGAGTGTAATACGGGTGTGATTTTCAGAAGAACGGATTTGGAGAATTGCCCTTGTATTCCTGCTTCTGCCGATTTGGTTTGCGATACTTCGCGTGGGACAAGTCTGTGCAAGGAAGGTGTTAAAGTATGTACAGTGGAGCATTTGATGTCTGCTCTTTATGCAATGCGAATTGATAATGTGGTGGTGGAACTGGACGGGGAGGAAGTCCCGATTTTAGACGGCAGTTCCCGCATTTGGGTAGAGTGTATAGAAAAAGGCGGGATTAAAGAGTTGGAAGCGGAGAGGACTTATTATGTTTTACGAGAGCCTGTTGTTTATTCGGAGGAAGAAAGCGGTATAGAACTGTTGGCATTACCGTATGAGGGTTTCAAGGTGGATTTGTCGATAGAGTTCGCTTCACAGACAGTGGGTTCGCAAACGGCTTTCCTGTCTTCTTTAGACGAATTCAGAGAGGGTTTCGCAACTTGTCGCACATTCGTTTTTCTTAGTGAAATAGAGCAGTTGTTGAATTATAACCTTATAAAAGGCGGAGACTTGGATAATGCCTTGATTTTTGTAGATAAGGTTTTGGACGAAAGTCGCATAGAACACTTGGCAAAGGTCTTCGGCAAAAATCCGCAGGAGGTCAAGGTCGAACAAGGGGTGTTGAACAACATAAAGCCGCAATACACCAATGAGCCTGCAAGACATAAATTGTTGGACTTTATCGGCGATATTGCATTGACAGGAAAATACATTAAAGCCCGATTTATAATAAGGAAACCGGGACATAGGGTTAATAATAAATTATCACGTAAAATCAAGAGTATTATGGAGGACACGAAGAAGGCTCCTTTTTATGATCCTAATAAAGAGCCTGTATATGATATAAAGGCAATAAAAGAGCGTTTGCCTCACAGATTTCCTATGTTGCTTGTGGATAAAATCATAGACATTGGAGAGGACTATGTTGTCGGCTTGAAGAATGTAACAGGAAATGAGGATTTCTTCAACGGACACTTCCCCGAGGAACCTGTAATGCCGGGAGTATTGATTGTTGAAGCTTTGGGGCAAACCGGTGGCATGCTTGCATTGAAAGATGTTGAAGACCCTGAGAATTACAGCACTTATTTCATGAAGTTTGAAGAAGTAAAATTCAGAAATAAAGTTGTTCCCGGCGATACCTTATTGCTTAAACTGCAATTATCGGAGCCAATCCGCAGAGGCATAGTTAAGATGAAAGGTACGGCTTATGTTGGTGAGCGAGTGGTTGTCGAAGCAAATATGATGGCTCAAATTGCAAAAACAAAAAAATAGGCTTTATGAAGGGGCAACTCACGTTTATTCACCCGAATGCTAAAATCGGCAATAACGTTACAATAGAACCATTCACCGTTATCTATGATGATGTGGTCATAGGGGACGATTGTTGGGTGGGTCCTCACGTTACTATATTTCCGGGAGCGAGAATAGGTAAGGGATGTAAGATATTTCCGGGAGCGAGCATAGCTGCCGTTCCTCAAGATTTGAAGTTTGCAGGAGAATACACCACCTGTGAAATAGGCGACAACAACGTAATAAGAGAGTACGTAACAATCAACAGAGGAACGAACGCAAGCGGAAAAACCGTTGTGGGAAACAATAACCTTATTATGGCGTACGCACATGTGGCTCATGATTGTATTGTAAAGAACAACTGTATTCTTGCAAATTCTGCCACCTTGGCAGGGCATATTCTCATAGACGATTATGCGATAATAGGCGGACAATCTGCCATTCACCAATTTACGAGAATAGGAAAGCATGTTATCTTGATGGGAGGTTCTCTTGTGGATAAGGATGTTCCGCCGTACGTCAAGGGTGGTAAGTTCCCTGTATCTTATTGCGGCGTTAATTCGGTCGGTTTGCTCAGAAGAGGATATTCGCAAGAGATTGTAAACAATATACAAAGCCTTTATCGTATAGTATTTCAAGAGGGCTTGACGTATAGTGCGGCTCTTGAAGAGTTGAAGCAGCAAAAGCAATCCGCTGAACGAGATGAGATTATTTCTTTCATAGAAAAGGCGGAACGCGGATTGATGAAAGGATTTACATCCGTAAGAAGATAGCTGAAAGATGGTAAGGTAGTACAGAGTTTAACGGGAATAATAGATTTTCATCGGGTGTATGCTTATTGTATAGCCCGATGTTTTCTTTTTAGTATTCTGTGTCGCTTTGTTGAGATAAAGTTCTTTCGATTGTATGGAGCTTGGGAGGAAAATGCCTGTTCGTCTCAGAGAAATCAAGCAATGAAGGCATGTCCTTTTTGCCACATTGTGAGAATATTTCCGACTTTTCATTGCAGGTTTTGAAAAAAGCAGTATCTTTGCAATCGTGTTGTTGGGTGTGGGGGTTCAAATTCAATTTTGACGGAGGGAGCTGTTGTTCCCTATTTTTATATGTAAAAAGTGATGATTGATAAAGCTTATATCACAGATAAGGTAGAAGAATTCTTGAAAGGCGGTTCATTATTTTTGGTTATGGTGAAAGTAAGTTCCGATAATCGAATAGAAATCTTCATTGATGGAGATAATGGGGTGAAGATACAGGATTGTATTGATTTGAGCAGGAAATTGGAGGCTTGTTTGGATAGAGAAGAGGAAGATTTTGAACTCAGCGTGCTTTCTTGGGGATTAGGGGAACCGTTAAAGATGAAAAGACAGTTTGAGAAGAACATTGGGAATAATGTTGAGGTTGTTTGTGCGAACGGTAGTAAGTTTGAAGGGAAATTGTCTGAGGTAAAAGAAAACGCTTTTGTGATTGAAATTGAAAAAGGCAAAGGAAAGAACAAAACGATTGAAAGTGTTGAGTTCAAAGACGAAGAAGTTAAAACAACGAAAGTGCTTATATAAGTTCGATAGAGAGGAATGAATGATTGGAATGAGACAAACCGTAAAACCAATCAGACATGAGTAAATACAAATTGACGAGGAAAGAATGGAAAATTTAAGTTTGGTAGATACGTTTTCAGAATTCAAGGAATTTAAAAACATTGAGACAGAAACCTTGATGAGGATAGTGGAAGATGTGTTCAGAGGTGTTTTGATAAAAAAGTACGGCTCTGATGATAACATCGACATTATTGTAAACGTAGAGAAAGGCGACTTTGAAATATGGAGGAACAGAGTGATTGTTGAAGATGGTAAAGTTGAAGATGAGAACACTCAAATTGCGTATTCTGACGCTGTGAAAATTGAACCGGATTTCGAGGTTGGGGAAGAACTTTCCGAAGAAATCAAATTGAAAGATTTCGGCCGCAGAGATATTCTTGCGATAAGACAGAATTTAGTCGGCAAAGTACAAGAATATGAAAGAGCAAACATATTCACGAAATATAAGGAGAAAGTCGGCGAAATTGTTATCTGCGAAGTCTATCAAGCTTGGAAGAAAGAGGTGTTGTTGATAGATGAAGAAGGTGTTGAGGTGGTTTTGCCTAAAAGCGAACAAATCCCCGGCGATTTTTTCCGCAAAGGTGATACAGTAAAAGCCGTTGTGTTGAAAGTGGAAATGAGAAACGGAATACCTAATATTGTTTTGTCAAGAGTTTCTCCTATATTCCTCGAAAAGTTGTTTGAACAAGAGGTGCCTGAAATTTATGATGGCTTGATTACGATAAGAAATGCAGTTCGTCAACCGGGTGAAAGAGCAAAGGTGGCTGTGGAATCGTATGATGACAGAATAGATCCTGTTGGTTCTTGCGTAGGTGTCAAAGGCGGAAGAATACACGGTATCATAAGAGAATTGCGAAACGAAAATATAGATGTAATAAACTATACTCCTAATGTCGAATTGTACATAACAAGAGCATTGAGTCCTGCAAAGGTTATTTCTGTAACTGTTGATGAGGCTAATAAGAAGGCAGATGTATTCATGCACCCCGATCAGGTTTCTTTGGCTATTGGAAAGGGTGGTTACAACATTAAGTTGGCAGGAAAACTCACAGGATACGAAATAGAGGTGTACAGAGATAGCGACATGGATTATGAAGATGTCGATTTGGACGAGTTCAGAGATGAAATAGACTCGTGGATAATAGATACGTTGAAAGGTATCGGTTGCGATACTGCAAAGAGCGTATTGGAATTGTCGAAAGAGGAATTGGAAAACAGAACGGATCTTGAAGCCGAAACAATAGATAATGTTTTGGCAACTTTGAGAGCAGAGTTTGAAGACTAAGCAAGTCCCTGACGGGATACTACATAGTGATAACGCAGGGCAGGCCTGCAAAATAGGAATTTTATAAGCAACGATATGTCGGCAGAGAATAAGACTTTAAGATTAAGTAAGGTAGCAAGGGAACTCAATGTTGGAATAAGCACTATTGTGGAATATCTCAACAAGAAAGGAAAGAAAATTGAGAGTTCACCGAATACCAAAATAGATACGGACGTTTACGAAATGTTGTTGAAGGCTTTCCCTCATGATAGAGAGATTAAAGCCGTCAGTGAAAATATTGTCAGTGTCCGTCCTAAGGAAACTGTTATCCAAGCCGAAGATATAGTTGCCAAACAAAAAGATATAGAAGAGGATTTCATAGATACAAGAGAAATAATCATCAAAAGTTCCACCATGGATTTCAAATCAGAGAAAGCAAAAGCCAAGAAAGAGAAATCCGAGGATAAGAAGACAGATGAAACGGTGGAAACCGAGGTGAAAGAAAAGCCTGCAGTCGTAAATAAAAAGGCTGATGAGGTTGAAGAGAATGCGGAAGAAAAGAAGTCTGAGGCTGTAGAGAAAAAAGAAGAAGAGCCTACACAAAAAGATACCAATGTTAAGATTCTTGGCAAGATAGATTTGGATTCCATAAATTCCAAAGTAAAGCCGGATAGAAAGACAAAGGCTCAAAAGGAAAAAGAGAAGGCAGAAAAGAAAAAAGCTGCCGAACAGCAAAAAGATAAGAACAAGGAGAAAAAACAGCAGTCGGAAAAGCAAAAGCCCACAAAGACTGAAAGTAATGCCAAACCGGAGAAAGTCGAAAAGCCGGTTAAAGTGGAGGGAAAGCCACAACAAAAAGCAGAATCGGAAGTTGTAAAGCCTGAAACTGAAGAGAATAAGGTGCAATTCATAAAAACGAAATATGTTAAGTTGGACGGACCTAAGATAACGGGCGAAAAGATTGATTTGACTGCTTTTGAAAAGAAGAAAAAGCAACCTGTGGCATCTTCTTCCAAAGGAAAAATCGAGAAAGACGGCGGAAAAGATAAGAAAAAACGAAAGAGAATAAAACCTGCACCTGTACAAGCAGAACAAAAACAGCAATCTGCAGTAACAGGAGTTGCCAATGCAAAGAAAGATAAGAACAAACATGCAAAGACAAAGAAAGAGCCTGTAAAGAAACAGGAACTTAGTGAGGTTGAAATTGAAAAACAAATCAAAGAAACCTTGGCTCGTTTGTCTCCTATGGGCAAGAGTAAGACCTCAAAGCATAGAAGGGATAAAAGACAAATCGTTTCACAGCACATTCAGGAAGAACGCCAGCATGAATTGGAGGAACAAAAAGTATTAAAGGTTACCGAATTTGTTACAGCAAACGAATTGGCAACCATGATGAATGTTCCCGTAACCAAAATCATAGCTTCATGTATGACTTTGGGCATGTTCGTTTCCATAAATCAACGTTTGGATGCAGAGGCGATACAGTTGATAGCAGATGAATTCGGTTTCACTGTCAAGTTCGTAAGTGCCGATGTCGTTGAAGCCATTTCCAATGAAGACGAAGAGGACAGAGAAGAAGATTTGCGTCCACGTTCCCCTATAGTTACCGTAATGGGACACGTCGACCACGGAAAGACCTCCTTGTTGGACTACATAAGAAAAACAAACGTGATAGCCGGAGAGGCAGGAGGAATAACCCAGCATATAGGAGCATACGAGGTTGTGTTGCCTGAAAGCGGTAAAAAAATAACATTCCTTGATACACCGGGACACGAAGCATTCACGGCAATGCGTGCCAGAGGTGCAAAAATGACCGACTTGGCGATAATCGTTATAGCTTGTGATGATAAGATAATGCCTCAAACCATAGAAGCCATCAACCATGCACAAGCAGCAGGAGTGCCAATCATATTTGCATTGAACAAAATAGATAAACCCGGAGCCGATCCCGACAGAATAAAGACCGAATTGGCAAACATGAATCTCTTGGTTGAAGAATGGGGAGGTAAAATCCAATCACAGGAAATATCTGCCAAGAAAGGTATAAACGTAGATTTGCTTTTGGAAAAGGTATTGTTGGAAGCAGAGATGTTGGATTTGAAAGGCAATCCTAACAAAAGAGCAAAAGGAACAGTTATAGAGTCCTCTCTTGATAAGGGAAGAGGATATGTTGCCAAGATATTGGTACAGGACGGAACAATAAGACAGGGCGACATAGTCTTGGCAGGTTCTACTTATGGTAGAGTAAAGGCAATGTATAACGAAAGAAACAAACTTCTCAAAGAAGCCGGACCGTCTGCTCCTGTATTGTTGTTGGGTTTAAATGGAGCGCCACAAGCAGGAGATATGTTTAATGTTATGCCGAGTGAAAAAGAGGCAAAAGATTTGGCAGGCAGAAGAACTCAATTACAGAGAGAACAAGGTTTGAGAACACAAAAACATATCACTCTCGACGAAATCGGAAGAAGAATTGCCATAGGAGACTTCAAACAGTTGGATTTAATTGTGAAAGCCGACGTGGACGGTTCCGTAGAAGCCTTGTCTGACTCCTTGTTGAAGTTATCCACCCCTGAAGTACAAGTCAATGTTATTCATAAATCGGTAGGACAAATCACCGAATCGGACGTATTATTGGCTACAGCAAGTAATGCCATCATCATAGGCTTCCAAGTACGACCTTCCGTCGGTGCAAGAAAACTTGCAGAGCAGGAACAAATCGACATAAGACTTTATTCTATCATCTATACTGCAATCAACGAATTGAAAGACGCCATAGAAGGCATGCTTTCTCCTGAAATACAAGAAAAGATAGTTGCAAACCTTGAAGTGAAAGAAACATTCAAGATTTCAAAAGTCGGAACCATTGCAGGCTGCGTTTGTTTGGACGGAAAGATAAACAGACAAACCAATGTCCGAATCATCAGAGACGGAATTGTTGTATATACAGGTAAATTGGCATCCTTGAAAAGATTCAAAGACGATGTCAAAGAAGTTGTCATGGGGCAGGATTGCGGATTGAATATAGAGAACTTTAACGACATAAAGGTCGGAGATATAATCGAAGGCTACGAAGAAATAGAAATAAAGAGAACATTGAAATAAAAGTCGGGATTTACCGTTACTATACTCGTAGAATGCGACAAAGAAACGGTAAATTACCATAACGCCCTCATAGTTCAAGGGATAGAACGGAAGTTTCCTAAACTTTAAATGTAGGTTCGAGTCCTACTGAGGGTACAAACAAGGTTGGCAGTCTCTTGCCGCCTTGTTTTTTTTCGCACAAAAATCACGACAATGATAAATGTAAACAATCTGGAATTGCAATTCGGTAAACGAATTTTGTTTCAAGAAGTCAATATGCAATTCAACCCGGGTAATTGCTACGGAATAATAGGAGCAAACGGGGCAGGCAAATCGAGTTTTCTCAAATTGCTAAGCGGAGAACTGCAAGCCAATAAAGGCACAATCACACAAGCACAAGGCGAAAGAATGAGCGTGCTTGCACAAGACCACTTCGCCTTTGAGCAATATACCGTTCTTGATACAGTTCTTATGGGACATAGTACTCTTTGGAATATCATGCAACAGAAAAACGCCTTATACGCCAAGGAAGACTTTTCCGAAGAGGACGGAATACTCGCAGCCGAGCTGGAAGACAAATTTGCACAAATGGACGGTTGGAATGCCGAGAGTGAAGCTGCCGCATTATTGAGCGGTTTGGGAATAAAGGAAGAGCTGCATTACCGTTTGATGAGCGAATTAGACGGAAAGCAAAAAGTCAGAGTCCTTTTGGCAAGAGCCTTGTTCGGAAAACCGGATAACCTCTTGTTGGACGAACCGACCAATGACCTTGACCTTGATACCGTATCTTGGTTGGAGAATTACCTCGGAACATTTGAAGGTACAGTTTTGGTAGTATCACATGACAGACACTTCCTTGACTCCGTCTGCACTCATACCGTGGACATAGACTTCGGCAAATTGGAACTCTATGCCGGCAATTACAGTTTCTGGTACGAATCAAGCCAACTTGCATTGAAGCAAAAGCTCAACCAAAACAAAAAAGCCGAAGAGAAGAAGAAAGAATTGGAAGAATTTATCCGCCGATTCTCTGCCAATGTTTCCAAGAGCAAGCAGACCACTTCACGCAAAAAAATGTTGGAAAAACTCAATATCGAAGACATCAAGCCCTCTTCACGTCGCTATCCCGGCATTATCTTCACTCCCGAGCGAGAAGCCGGCGATCAAATCCTGCAAATCGAAAACCTTTCCTGTTCTTTGGAAGGCAGAATGCTTTTCAAAGATTTGAACCTTAACGTAAACAAAGGCGATAAAATCGTATTCCTTTCACGAGACACCAAAGCGATGACTGCCCTTTTCCAAATACTTACCTCACATCAGCAAGCCGACAGCGGAACTTTCACATGGGGACAAACCATCACCACAGCCTATCTGCCATTGGACAATTCCGCATTCTTCGACAACGAATTGAATATAATGGATTGGTTGGCGCAATACTCCACAGACACACACGAACTATACCTTAGAAGCTTTCTCGGACGCATGCTCTTCTCCACAGAAGACGGAAACAAGAAAGTCAAAGTCCTTTCGGGAGGAGAGAAAATGCGATGTATGATAGCCAAAATGATGTTGTGCAACGCCAACTGTCTTATCCTCGACACACCGACCAACCACCTCGATTTGGAAAGCATACAAGCCTTCAACAACAATCTCATCGCCTATAAAGGCAACGTCCTCTTTGCATCACATGACCATGAGTTCATTCAAACAACAGCCAACCGCATTGTCGAACTCGGTCCCAAAGCATGCATAGACAAAATGATGAGCTACGACGACTATATAAGCGATGAAAGAACAGCCACCCTGCGAGAAAGCATTTATTAAGCAATAAACATATTTGGCAAATAAAAAACAGCATATCGATTTGATGTTCGACATGCTATTTTTTGTATTATTGCCAAACAAGTCGGCAAATCCTTTTTTACTCCACTATCAACTTCTTCGTTACGTTGCCGAGCATGACGGTATAAACACCCTTCGGCAGGTCGCCGAGGTCTATTCGCAAAGTCTCGATGCCGGCTTTGAGTTCATGTGTTCTTACTCTCCTGCCGTTGAGGTCGAGGATTTGAAGCAAGGTGTTTTCTTTCAATGCCTCGAACTCCAAGTTCACGAAACTCTTCGCAGGGTTGGGATACAATGCAAACTCTCTTGCGTTCACCTCTTGCAAAGATACAGCAGGCGAGAAAATTGCCATGAATGCGGTATCACTCGTAATGGTTACGGTTCTCGGGTTCTCCGTATTGTCGTCGCTCCAACAACTGAACACATAATCACTTTTTGCAATAGCAGTAAGAGTTGCTGATTCACAAGAGTGAGTTTCAACTTCAACCCTACCGTATGCCTCCTCATTTGCAGATACAAACAACTCAAAGGCTAACCCCTCTGTAATGCGTTGAGGGAAAAGCACACTCCAATAGCATGTTGGAGCTGTATAAGCTTCTAAACTACCACAAGGCACAGTTACCCCACATCTATTCGGAAAAGGGAAAGTCTTATTGCTAATAGTAGGAGGCGTCGTAGCCAAAGACACAAGCGATAATAGGTTCGTACAACCATCAAACGCTCTATAACCTATAGAAGTAAGATTCCTACCAATAGAAACCGAACGCAAACCACTGCAATCTCCAAACGTCCCATCTCCGATGGAAGTAACATTGTTGGGAATGGTTACCGATCTCAAACTGCTGCACTCTTTAAACGCATAATCTCCGATGGAAGTAACGCTATTGGGAATGGTTACCGATCTCAAACTGCTACAATATTTGACAAAGTTTGCGGGTATACGTTGTACACTGTCTCCAATATTGAGCGTGGTTAAGGTTGCATAATTAAAATAAAAATATTCAAAATCCTGACAGTTAATGGCGTTGAAATTCAAAGTTCTCAACCTGTTGCAATCTTTAAATGCATACCTGTCAATATAAGTAACGCTGTTCGGTATGGTTACAGAAGTTTTTCCAGACGGACATTGTATCAAAGTGTCTTGAACGTAATTGCACAACACTCCGTCTATTGATGAATAATGAGTATTTTCGGAAACTACATTTATCGAAGTCAAACTACTGCAACCTCTAAATGCCATCTCTCCAATGAAAGTAACGCTATTCGGAATACTTACCAAAGTCAAGCCACTACAATCTTTGACAAAGTATGCCGGTATACGTTGTACGCTGTCTCCGATATTAACCGTAGTTAAAGGTGTGTCTCTAAAACAAGAGGAAATTCCAAAATCCTGACAATTGATTGCATTAAAATTAAGTGTCATCAAAAAACTGCAATCCCTAAATGCATAATCCTCAATATAAATAACACTGTTTGGAATGGTTACAGAAGTTTTTACAGCCGGGCATTGCATCAAAGTGTCTTGAACATAATCGTACAACACCCCGTCTATTGATGAGTAATGAGTATTTTCGGAAACTACATTTATCGAAAACAAACCACTGCAACCTCTAAACACCTCCTCTCCGATGTAAGTAACGCTGCTCGGAATAGATATCGAGGTCAAGCCGCTACAACCTCTAAACGCCTCTTCTCCAATGGAAGCAACACAGTCGGGAATAGATACCGAAGTCAAACCACTGCAATCTTGGACAAAGTATGCCGGTATTCTCTGTACGCTGTCTCCGATATTGACCGTGGTTAAAGACCTGCCAAAAGTAGTAAAATATGAACCGACGAAGTCTTGACAGTTGATGGCATTGAAGTTAAGCGTAGTCAAATTGTCGCAATTACAAAACGCCTCATCTCTTATGGAAGTAACGCTGTTCGGTATGGTAACCGAAGTCAATCCGCTGCAACCTCTGAACGCACTCCTTCCGATAGAAGTAACGCTGTTGGGAATGGCAATCGAAGTCAGGCCGCTGCAATTGCTAAACGCATAATCTCCGATGGAAGTAACGCTACTTGGAATGTCAATCGAAGTTTTTGCACCCGGGCATTGTATCAAAGTGTCTTGAACGTAATTATATAACACTCCATCAATTGATGAATAATGCGTATTTTCGGGAGCGACATTTATTGAAGTCAAACCGCTGCAATAAGCAAATGCTCCTTCTCCGATAACAATAACACTATTCGGAATACTTACAAATATCAAGCCGCTGCAATTGATAAACGCCCTATTTCCGATGGAAGTAATGCTGTTAGGAATGGCAATCGAAGTCAAACCGCTGCAATTGCTAAACGCCCTATTTCCGATGGAAGTAATGCTGTTCGGAATGGTAACCGAAGTCAAGCCGCTGCAACCGGAAAACGCCTCCTCTCCTATGGAAGTAACGCTGTTCGGAATGGTAACCGAAGTCAAGCCGCTGCAACCTCTGAACGCACTATATCCGATGGAAGTAACGCTATACGTCGTGCCGTTGTAGGTTACGGTTGACGGTATGACAACATCGCCACTTAAGAAAATAGAATCACCATTATAGGTATAAGAAACCCTTACCTCAACCATATTTTCAGAGATAATGCAGTAGGAAAGTGTTTTACCTTGATAAGTGTAAAAAAATTGACCGTAGTAATATTGTGCCATCGCTTGTAGCGAAAGCAACATTATTGCCACTGCTGTTATCAATCGGCACAGTGGCTTGCCGAAATCATGTTTTTTCATCTTGTTTCTCGTTTTTGCTTTATAGGAATGTTTATCCTTAACAATGTTCTCGGGTGGCATAAGAACATGTCTATGCCTCTCAAGAATGTCGTTCGTTATCAAATTTATTTCTTCTTTTCCGCTTTTGCTTTTTCCGTCGAATGCTCTCCTGATGTGAAGCCATACATGTCTATGAGTTTCGCTTTCTTGTAGTACAGACCGTGAATTGCTTTGCCGTCAAAATCCATGACGGGTATTTTGATGGCGTCTATTGCCTCTTTGTTCGTCTTGTAAAACTCGTATATCGAGTTCAGGGCGTTTTTACCGAAATGGTAGGAGATAAAACCTTTTTGTGGATACATGTCTCCGAATGTCTTGCAGAAGAATGTATCGAATGCAGGGACTATTCCGAAGACGCCCATCATGATTTTTGTTATCAGGGTACAGGTCGGTTTGAAGGTTTTAAGAGGTTTTCCGTCGCAATCTTTCTTGCTGCTTCCTTCGATTAGGGATTTTTCTATCGACTTGTACAGCTTAATCAGGTCTTGCTGCTTTTCTTCGTATTGCTCCACATCTATATTCCATATTTCTTCCCGAGTGCCTGCAATGCATTCTATCACGGGTTTCAGTGAGGCGGGACTGTTTTCTTTAATCAGCTGACTGCTGCCTCGCAACATGCCCCAGCTGCCGAGAAAACTCCATAACCGTATGCAGGATTCTTCCATGTGTGATGATAGCAACTTTTTTCTGTTTCTGACAAAATAGGAGTGACAGAAATCATAGGTGGCAAAGCGGTGCTTTACGTCTTCTGGCATTTGGTTGTTGCCTTTGCTGTGATAGCGATATATCATATCGCCAAGCTCAGATGCGTCTAATTTGTAGGATTTACTTTCCATAATTTGTTCTATTTATTTGTTGTACTTTATTTATTCCGTTCGGTATTATTACGCGTACCTTTTAATGGACTACAAAAGTACATAAGTATTTCTTTTCTTGCAACTATTTTATTTTCATGGGTGTTACCGTTAACATTTCGGCTTGGTCGAAATTATTATATTTTAATCTATTGAGTTTTCGGGGGGGTAATTTTCAGGGTATTACAGGTACATTTGTTTGAAAAGTGTGTTTGATTATCGGGAAAGGGCGGAAAGTGTTAATCTTTGCCCGATGCCTCACTTTTAACAGTTGTAAGGTTTCTTAAATGCCGAAATATACGTTTTCCCATTGCTCTTTTCAGCAATTCCAACCGTCGAAAACAAGACTCTTTTCGACGAAACATACCTCTCGATTCGGCAGAAAAAACATATGTACGAACAGTTGGTCGTCAAAATGGCTTTGTCCAGCACTTATTGCTGCATTACAAATAAATCTTATATGCAATATCCGACAACAAAAGCCGGTCGGAATCGACCTCACTCAAAGCAGGAAAGATAAAGCGGTATTTTGCATTATCCGAACGCCGTTTCGGACTCGAAAAACGCCGAAAGAAAAAATTCTTTCAGCCTTTCGGTTCCGGTGATTACCGATGGCTTTGCAAGTGATTAAAACTCATACTGTTGCCAAACCCTCAAATGCTCATGAAAAATCAGTCTTATTCTTCACATTGCAAAAAATACTCATTTCCCGCAGTTCCAAGCACATAATCAAAGGGAAAAGCTGAAGAGAGTAAGTGCCGATGAAATTTTCAAGAAGTGAATTGCCTAAAATATGCGAGCATTCAAGGATTAAGCAAAGGATTTGTGTTTCAATCTCTTGCAATATACCGAAAACCAACTGAAAAAAGATCAAGGAGGTAGGAGAGTGTGTCTTTGTATTTTGTTAATTCAGCAACACATAGCGATTGTATTACTTTCTATACGGCTTTGCGAACGATAGTACTTGTATTCAGGATTTGCAATAGGATACTCGGTATCGTTTATCAAGCTTACACCTCATTCATGGTTCATACAAAAAAAGGTGTATCGAAAGTGATTTTCGATACACCTTGTATTCAACCTTAATCTTACGAAATGTTACTCTTGTTCCTTTTTCTGTGGTACTGCTGTCAAACGACCTGAAATCTTTTTCATTTGTTGTTCAACGGCTTCGGGATTTGAATTGCCGGTTATCAAAGAATTGGCTGTTGCTTTGTCCGTTCCTTCGCCGCTGAAAACGGCAACGATGGAATCGGCATTGTATTCCGTTACTGTCAACACTCCGCAAAGAAGTGTTACTTCAATTCTTTCGTTCACCGTTGAAAGGAAAGAGATATTTGCTTCCGGCGAAAAGTCTTCCGCAAAAGGGTAATTATCGGTTAATGACTTGAAATTATCACCGTAACCGATTGTGTATTTCCGCACCTGAGTGCCTTTGAAATCAACATTCACCGTTTGGGATACGTTAGTTCCGACAATAGCTGTTTTGTTATCGTCTGCGGTATATGTGGCAATCGGCATATGATATGTTTCTTTGCCTATGGTCAAATCGGCAGAACCGGTCAAGTCTTTCTCGTCGCTGCATGCAAAAAAACAAAGACCGAGTGCGAAACTCATAAATGTAAACAGTATTCTCTTCATGTTCCCTTGTCCTTTTTTGAACTTTACTTCTTTCCTACTGCCGTAAAGGTTACGCTGATTTCTTGCAAATTGGATTGCAAGTTCGACCAATCAACGTTTCCGGATGTGATAATCGAACTCTTTACTCCGTAGCCCGAGAACTCTCCTTTGACCTTTGTGCTTGTGTATTCGGTTATTTTCAAGGTTCCGCATACCGCCGTAATGCCGTCTTCTGCTGCTCCGGAAGATGGGATATACACCAATGTGTTTTCCATATTGCTTAGATTAAGGATATTGGTCGCTGCGGTAAGAGGGTCTTTCCCGAGTCCGAGGGTATAGGTTTTCTCGCTTGAGCCTTTGAACTCTATGGCTACACTTTCCTTGATGTTGCTTCCCGCAATGGCGGTTCTGCCGGATACTTCCGTGAAAAAGGCATTCGGAATGTTGTAGGTGTCTGATCCGATTGTGATGTCAATGGCTCCGATGAGTTCCTCGGTGTCTTCACAACTCCAAAACGCAAATGGTAGTGCCAAGCAAACCAATGCAAACATTAACTTTCTCATATTCTCACTGTTTTTATTGTTTCAGACTGCAAAAATATGGTTTTTTCGGCTAATCACAAAATTTATTTCTAATTTTGCAACAGGGTTTACAGAGCGATGAATAATCTCATTAGGTTTTTTCAAAGATACTATTATGTCTTTATGTTCCTGATATTGGAGGGAATAGCCATTTGGTTTATCTCTCAAAATTCTTATTTTCAGGGTTCGATGATAACGAATATGACGAACAACATATCGGGTTGGGTATTCGAGAAATGCAATAATGTAAGTCATTATTTTACACTTGCGGCAGTGAATGAGGAGTTGGCAGAGGAGAATGCAAAGCTTAGAGCCCAGATAGAATCTTCCTATGTCAAGTACACCGACAGGGTAATGATAAAAGATGATACGGTATATAAACAGAGATTTGCTTTTGTTGAAGCAAGGGTTATATCAAAATCGACCAATAAGAGGAACAATTACTTCATGCTCAACAAGGGAAAATCAAGCGGAATAGAAAATAATATGAGTGTCATAGCTCCCAACGGCATTGTAGGAGTGGTTACTCAGGTGACGGATAACTTTGCTTTGGTCATGACGGTATTGCATCAGGACAGTAAAATAACCGTAAAAAACAAAAGGACACAGGCAGTCGGCACTTTGGTTTGGCAGGGTGGCAATTATGAAAAAGGAGAAGTTATAGACATACCATCTTCCATTCCCTTGAAGAAAGGCGATACCATCATCACAAGCGGCTTTTCAAAAAACATACCGGAAGGCATCGTTGTGGGATACATACAGAACTTTTCAAAGGATCAAGGCAGCGGCTTCTATGATGTAAACATCAAATTCTCGACAGACTACAACAAATTGGGATTTGTCTATGTGGTGAAGAACTTTTTCGGAATGGAACAAGAGCAATTGGAAAGGGGAATGAAGAATGATTAGAAACATATCCGTAACAGCTTTGCAATTTGTTGTTTTGCTATCGGTTCAAATATTGATTTTGAACAATGTGAACCTTTTCGGCTATGTAGAGCCTATGATTTACATCTGGTTTATTCTGATACTTCCATATAAAACGCCGAAATGGGCAGTTCTTTTGCTATCATTCCTCATGGGTTTTTGCGTAGATGTTTTTTCGGGACAGGTAGGCTTTCACACGGCGGTGAGTGTATTCACCGGCTTTGTAAGACCGCTCTTTCTCTCTTCTTTCGAATCCAATCAACAAACATCTTCATTCGATATTCCGACCTCTTCAAATATGGGTTTCGCTCCCTACCTTGCCTATATCTCCGTACTGAGCACTATACACATAGGTTTATTGATTTCGATAGAAACTTTCCGCTGGTCGGAAATCCTGCAAAACCTGTTGAGAATAGGATTAAGCAGCCTAAGCACAATATTACTTATAGTACTCTGCGATTTGATTTTCTTCAAACCGAAGAAAAACCGGTTTTAAGCCGGTACCGGCTTCGCAACAGCTCTGTTATTATTTTTGAAATGAGGCTGAAACGGCACTTCCCCCAAGCCGAAGCATAAACCCGGAACATATTCCGCTCTCTTCGGAACCACCCTCTTGCAATCCGCCGGAACAAAGCCTTGCCGGCATCGTTTTCTCTCGGAGCGGAATGATTGAAAAAGCCCCTTTTTGAATATAAAAAAGGGGCTTTTTATACAACAAAAAGGGGCTTTTTTCGTTACTCCCATAAAGGATAAAAACAAGCGTAATAAGATTTTCATCAAGGGGGATTGGTTTTCAGTTTTCGTAATAGGTTGATTATATGATGACTTTAAGGGAAATTTATTTTGCTGTCTTGTTTGTTCGGAAGGGGTGTAAGGAGGTTTGTTTTGCTCTCCGGCGTTTTCAATAAAATAAGAGGAAAGATACTTGTCGGTTGAAATTTTCGAGGCGGGTGAACCGTATGTTGCGGATAAGTGTTACCTTTGTGGAAAATTTCAAACAAGCAAGGATATGAAGAGTATAAAGGATGTAAACTTCGCAGGCAGAAAGGTTCTGTTGCGTGTGGATTTCAATGTGCCGGTTGACGAGCATAAAAATATAACCGACGATACGAGAATATGTGAGGCAATGCCTACTATCAACAAACTCTTGAACGATGGGGCTTCCATTATATTGATGGCTCATTTCGGCCGTCCGAAAAAAGGCGGTTTTGAAGCCGATTTGAGTTTGAAGCCTGTGGCAGATTATTTGTCGGGTATCATCAAAAAGCCTGTGGTGTTCACTCAAAGCCTTGACTTTACCGAGATAAAATCTTTGGCAAACGGTTTGAAGGGTGGAGATGTAATGATGTTGGAAAACATTCGCTTCTACCCCGAAGAGACAAAGGGCGATGTGGAATTTGCAAAGACTTTGGCTTCTTTGGGAGATTGCTATGTGAATGACGCATTCGGTGCAGCTCACAGGGAGCATGCTTCAACGGCTACGATAGCTCGTTTCTTCCCTAAGGACAAGTATTTCGGTCTTTTGATGGAGCATGAAATTCTTAATCTTACCCGTTTGATGACAAAGCCTGCAAAGCCTTTTACTGCCATAATCGGCGGCAGCAAAATTTCCTCCAAGATAGATGTAATCAAAAATCTGTTGCCTTTGGTCGATAATCTGATTATAGGAGGCGGCATGAGCTATACTTTTGCAAAGGCTGCGGGAAAACGTATAGGCAATTCGATTTGCGAGGACGACAAATTGCAGGTGGCTTTGGATTTGCGGGAAGAGGCAAAGAAAGAGAATGTAAAACTTTACCTGCCTGTGGATATATTGGCGGGTGATTCGTTCTCTAATGATTGCAATGTGAAGTATTGTTCCGAAGTTGATATTCCTGACGGTTGGGAAGGAATGGACGCAGGCGATAAGACGATAGAATTATTCGGCAAGGTAATTCTCGAATCCTCCACAATACTTTGGAACGGTCCTGTCGGAGTGTTTGAATTTGAGACTTTTGCCAAAGGAACCAACAGTATTGCAGAATTTGTTGCCAAAGCAACCGAGAAAGGAGCCTTTGCGGCAGTCGGCGGAGGAGACAGCGTTTCCGCAGTCAAGAAATCAGGATTTGCAGATAAGATTTCATATATCTCCACAGGCGGAGGAGCAATGTTGGAATACTTGGAAGGAAAGACATTACCGGGAATAAAGGCTATAACGGACTGATTTTATAAGGATAAGAAGCAATGAGAAAAACAGCAATAGTTACAGGAGCAAGTTCAGGCATCGGCAGAGCGCTTGCAATTAAGTTAGCCGAAAACGGATACGACCTCGTGATTACGGGAAGACGAACAGACAGACTTGCCGATTTGGAGAAGGAATTAAAGAAAGCAGGGGCTGATGTATTGAGGCTTGTTTTTGATGTCAGCAAATGCGAAGAAGTGAAATCCAATCTCGGAACGCTTTCCGGCAAATGGGCAAAGATTGATTTGCTTGTGAACAATGCCGGCGGTGCTTTGGGGAAAGAGCCTATTCAGGAAGGTGCCATAGAGGATTGGGACAGAATGATAGATACCAATGTCAAGGGTTTGCTGTACGTAAGCAGGATAATACTTCCGATGATGTGCCGAAATAATGGCGGTCATATAGTCAACCTCTGTTCCATTGCAGGCAAACAAGTCTATGCAGAGGGCAATGTTTACTGTGCCTCTAAACATGCGGTTGATGCCATAAGCAAAGCAATCAGAATTGACGCACTTCCATACGGGGTTAAGGTAACAAACATCTGCCCGGGAGCCGTTGAAACAGAATTTTCAATAGTAAGATTTCATGGAGACGAAGAAAAAGCAGCAGCAACATACAAAGGCTTCACACCGCTTACGGCAGAGGATATAGCAGATACAATATATTATTGCGTATCTCTCCCTGCACATGTCTGCATCAATGATTTGACAATAATGCCTACGGCACAAGCCGACTCGGCTCACTTTTTCAAGAAATAGAAACCAATGTACGATAAAATAATAGACGAAGGCAATCCCGACAGTGCTTTGAGTGTAAAGAGTGCAATGGGCAAAAAACCTTCCGACATCAACTCAGAGTATCTTGCAAAGCTGAAAAAGCGTAAGGAAATCAGCGTTGACGAGTATGTGGAGGGCATATTGAATTCCGACAGGGTGATGTTGTCGCAGGCAATCACCCTTGTGGAAAGCAATCTTGCCAAACACCAGCAAAAGGCTCAGCGAATAATCGAACGCTGTTTGCCTTATGCTGGAAAGAGTATAAGAGTCGGCATAACGGGAGTACCCGGTGTTGGTAAGAGTACAACTATTGAAGCATTGGGAGTCAAGCTCACTCGCAGCGGACACAAGTTGGCAGTCTTGGCAATAGACCCTACGAGCGAGAAAACCAAAGGAAGCATATTGGGAGACAAGACCCGTATGGAGGAATTGGCGAATGACCCGAACGCATTCATTCGTCCCTCTCCTTCGGCAGGCAGTTTGGGAGGTGTTGCCCGCAAAACACGTGAGACGATAATCCTTTGCGAAGCAGCCGGCTTCGATGTGGTTTTCGTGGAGACTGTCGGAGTGGGACAAAGCGAAGTTGTAGCTCATTCAATGGTCGATTTCTTCCTGCTTTTGCAACTTTCCAATGCAGGAGACGAGCTTCAAGGTATCAAGAGAGGCATTATGGAAATGGCAGACGCCATTTCCATAAACAAAGCCGAGCTTGACCCCGAGCGGGCTGAACTTGCGGCAACGCAATACCGCAGTGCCCTTTCTTTGTTTCCAAAGAACGAGAACGGTTGGAAGCCGATTGTATTCACCTCATCGGCATATACAGGCAGCGGAATAGAAAAAATGTGGGAGACTGTGATGGATTATGTTGCCCAAACCAAGGCAAACGGCTTCTTTTACAAGAAAAGAAACGAACAAAACCTCAGAATACTTACCGAAACCATCAACAACACTCTTACGGAACGCTTCTATGATTCATCTTTCGTTGAAGAACGTTTGGAGAAACTGAAAAAAGATGTATTGGAAGACCGCGTCTCTGCATACATGGCAGCACAAAAATTATTGGACGGGTATTTTGAAAGTCTGGCAAAGTAAGTTGATATGATTAAAATCGGATTACGGAATTTCTTAGGCTTTATCGGAGTATTTATTTTGCTGTCTGCATGTTCGCTCAGCAAGAAAGAGAAAGTCGTAAAGGCAGATGACACAATGCTTTTCAATAACGAATGGAGGCTTGTGAAGATGGGTTCCAAGAATATGAAATATGAAGAGGGTTGTGAGCCTATAACCCTCTTGCTTACTTCGGAACCGGAAAATGTAAGCGGCTTTTCGGGTTGCAATCGCTACTTCGGTAAGTTCGCAACCAAGAAAAACAAACTTTCTTTCAAGCAAATGGCTTGTACATTGATGGCTTGCCCGCAACAGGACATGAATTTGGAAGACAGGTATCTGCAATTACTCGACAAGGTTAACTCTTTCACCGTGCAGAATGATACTTTGATGTTGCTGAAAGACGATAAGGTATTGTTGATTTTTGAGAAATAACATGCTTTACAGCCTTTTGACAAATCGGAAACACAAAGACGCTGATGTTTTGTGAAGTTATATTGCCGCTTCACTTGCCACGGACGTTCACTTATCGTATTCCGACCGATTTGCAAGGGCAGGTGAAAGTCGGTTGCAGGGTTGCGGTTCAGTTCGGCAACAAAAGAATTTACAGTGCTTTGGTTGCAGAGTTGCATAACAGGGTTCCACGAGTGCAAAGCGTGAAATTCATCTTGGAACTCATAGACAGAGAAGCCGTTATTTCCCAAGAAAATCTTTCCTTTTGGCAATGGATTGCCGATTATTACGCTTGCTATATAGGCGATGTAATGCTTGCGGGTCTGCCTGCCGCATTCAGATTGAAAAGTGAAACAAAGCTCTTGCTGTCTCCCGATTTCACGGGAGATACAACGGGCTTTTCGGATAAGGAAATAAGTATTCTGAAATTCGTTGCGGCGAAAAAAAACACCGATATCGATAAAATAGCCGCTCATATCGGCGACTTACATATTCTGCCGCTTATTACAGGCTTGATGGAAAGGCAGGTACTTATTGCAGATGAGCAGTTGTATGACCGATACAGCCCCAAGACAGAGGATTATTTGGTCTTCGGTGAAGAATGCAGGGGCAAGGAGCAACTGCAATGCAGGATTAAAGAATTGGAAAGCCGAAAAAACTGTGCTTCACAGTTGGAAACGTTGATGAGGTTCATAGTTGCAGAACAGAAAAGCGGCATAGTGAAGCGTTCGGACTTTCAAAGGGAAAACTCTCCAAGTTCAATACAGACCTTAATCAGGAAAGGCATATTGTCAATAGAGCGTTCGGCATGCAGCAGGCTCGCAGGAAATCGGGAAATTGCCGATAGCGAGGCAATAATTCTTAATGACGAACAAAGTGAAGCATACAATCGAATTACTCAATCATGGAATACGAAGAATGTAAGTTTGCTTCACGGGGTTACAGGCAGCGGAAAGACGGAAGTTTATATCAAATTGATTGCACGAATGCTTGAAGAGGGAAAACAAGTCCTGTATCTCCTCCCTGAAATCGCCCTTACGGCTCATCTTATCAATCGTTTGGAAAAATATTTCGGCAAAAAGGCAGGTGTTTACCACAGTCGCTTCTCCAAGGACGAGAGAGTGGAGATATGGCATAAGGTTAAAAGCGAAGATATGGCAGAGAGCTACCGCATAATCATCGGTTCGCGTTCCTCCATCTTTCTTCCCTTTTCCAATCTCGGGCTTGTGATTGTAGATGAAGAGCATGACAGCGGTTTCAAACAAACAGAACCTGCACCAAGATACAATGCCAAAGATGCAGCTCTTTATCTTGCTCAAACCGCAGGCGTAAAGGTTGTCCTCGGTTCTGCAACACCTTCGGTGGAATCTTTCTTCAATGCACAGACGGAGCGTTTTGCATATGCCAAATTAACGAAACCTTATGCCGATTATAAATTACCAGAAATCCTTTTGGCGGATTTAAGGCAGGATTACAGACAACACAGCATGTATTCCATATTTTCGGAACTCCTTTATAAGAATATGGAACATACTTTGCAGAAAGGCAGGCAGGTTATTTTGTTTCGTAACCTCCGAGGCTTTGCTTCCTCTCTTCGTTGCGATGTTTGCGGTTGGACAGCCAAGTGTCCGAATTGCGATGTGTCGCTTACGGTGCATAAGCATGGCGATATGCTGAATTGTCATTACTGCGGAGTAAGCCTGCCTATTGTTTCGGAATGTCCGCAATGCGGAAGTCGTGCGGTGAGAATGACAGGCAGCGGAAGCGAAAAGTTAGAGGAAGAAGCCCAAAGGTATTTCCCGAATGCGACAGTGGCAAGAATGGACGCAGACAGCATTCGCAACAAAGGAGCTTACCAAAAAATCATAGATGATTTCGGTAATGGCAAGACGGATATTCTATGCGGCACTCAACTTGTGAGCAAGGGCTTTGATTTTGCCAATGTAGGCTTGGTGGGGATAATAGATGCGGACAGCATGTTGAACTATCCGGATTTCCGATCTTACGAACGCTGCTTCTCTTTGCTGACCCAACTTGCCGGAAGGGCAGGAAGAAGCAAGGAAAAAGGCAGGGTAATCATTCAAACCTTCAATCCTCTTCACCCCGTCTTCAAAGACGTCTGTGCTTACAACTATGAAGCTATGTACAATAAGCAGATTGTGGAACGCAAACTCTTTCGCTATCCGCCATTTTACCATCTCTTGCGGATAAGTCTGCAATGCAGGGATTGCAAGGAGTTGGATAGCTTTGCCGATACATACACAGAGAAATTGCGGGGCATATTCGGCGGGCGTATTTTGGGACCCGAATACCCTCCCGTGAGCCGAATAAGAAGTTTCTACATAAAGAACATTATCCTGAAACTCGAAAGAAAACTTTCATACGCCAAAGCCAAGCAAGCCATACTTCGTTTGAATGAGGAAATGTACGCTTCCGTTTCCAAAAATCATATTCGGATAATTACAGATGTCGATCCGCAGTAATGAATATGCGAATCAAGCTGCCCTGACCCCCTCCGACTTTATTTTCCCTTTGATAAAAGACAAACGGCATAGGCTGCTATCCCCTCGCTTCTGCCGACAAAGCCGAGTTTCTCGGTCGTTGTTGCTTTTATGCTTATATCCTCCGTATCCAAATCGAGAACTTCCGAGAGGCATTGTTTCATTTCTTCCACATATTTGCCGATTTTAGGACTTTGGAGGCAGACGGTAGAGTCTATATTCTCAATGGAGTAACCCTTGTTGCGGATTTTCGCCAAGCTGTCTTTCAACAACTGTTTGGAATCTATACCCTTGTATTCCGTTTTGCTGTCAGGATATTGGAAACCTATGTCTCTGAGGTTCGCCGCTCCCAAAAGAGCATCTATGATTGCATGTATCAGGCAATCCGCATCGGAATGCCCCACACTGCTCAAAGGAGAAGGAATTTCAATCCCTCCCAATACAAGATGTTCTCCCTCTTCCAAGCGATGAACATCATAACCTATACCAACCTTAAACTTCATTGTCAATCTTATTTCTTCTTTATTGTTTGGCGAAAGGACTATTTAGCTTAAAACATCGGACGGATTACCAAGCGGTAAACTTAAAGGGCGAGGCGGAGACCGTAGCCGCTGAAGCGAGTGTCGGGCGTGCAGTTGTGGCGATAAGACACTTGCACGTACCTCGCGTAGTCGAACCAGCTGCCGCCACGCAGAACGCGGTCACTACCGGTATTTGCTCCCTTAGGATTACTCTGTGACCGGCTCGTATAATCACCATACCAATCCTGACACCACTCCCAAACATTGCCACTCATATCATATAAGCCTAATTCATTGGATTGCTTAGTCGCAACAGGAAGTGTCTTAACTCTGCTGTTGTTTCCATACCATGCAACAGCATTTACATCATTGCTGCCGCTGTATTTGTATCCTTTGCTTTTGTTTCCGCCTCTCGCTGCATATTCCCATTCGGCTTCCGTAGGCAGACGGAAATTCTTTCCTGTAAGTCGGTTGAGCTTTTTGATAAATTCTTGACAGTCGTCCCAGCTTACCCTTTCCACAGGACATTGATTATCTCCTGTAAAGTAAGAAGGATTGTCGCCCATAACCGCTTCCCATAGTTCTTGCGTTACTTCGGTTTGTCCGATATAGTAATCGGAGAGGGTAACCGAATGAACAGGGTATTCATCATCGTATGCATCGCTGCCTTGCTCCGAGGTAGCTCCCATTTGAAAAGTTCCGCCTTTCACTATCACCATCTTGAATTGCACACCTTTGATAGTAATGGTTTCAATGCCTGAATTATTGCCGTAGCTGCTGCTATTGCTTTGCTTGTACTTTTGTTCCTGCAACCATGCTTTCGCTTCGGAGGCAACACGTCCCTCACAGGTTGAAATCAATATGTTGAATTGTTCTCTTGCTGCGGCTTCCCCATTCTCCAAGTAGTTCTTCTTAGCTCTGCCAAACATATCCCAACATTCGGCATCGTAGTCCTGAGCATTAACAAAGCCGTTTGCCAACAGGGCAAACAACAATAAAAATCGTGCTATCTTCTTCATCTCCAATTTGTGTTTATGTTTAACCATTTATTTCTTCTTTATCCATTATTCTTCTCTTACTTCATTTCTTGCAAACCTTATCATATTTTGCTCTCTTGCACAAGCCTTTCTATAAAACGCCCTTTGACTGAAATAAAGCAGCATTTTAATTTCTCATTTCGACGTTCTGCTTCTCTCATTTCAAAGGTTTTTGAAACCAAAAACTTACAACGCATTATATTTTCGTCTTACTGTTGCGTCTTCTTTGTTCTGCAATGCTTTGCCGTAGTTTTCTTTTGCTTTTCGTTTGGCTTCCATATCATTGGTATTGTTGTAATAATCTTTGAAATAGAAGTCTCCTCTACTCTTATACTTCTTGAACGCTTCCTCATTATCCTTTTTCCGTTTTGCTTCTTGCTCTGTTCTTTGGCGTTCCTGCTTTTGTTGTTCGGCTCCGCTCTCGCTCCTTTCTCCCTCTGCTTTTTCTTCTTTTTCTTTTCTTTTTAGCTTAAAACATCTGGCGGATTACCAAGCGGTAAACTTAAAGGGCAAGGCGGAGACCGTAGCTGTCGTCGCGATCGTCGGGCGTGCTGCCGTAGCGATACGACACTCGCACGCTCTCCGCGCGGCTGCACCAGCCGCCGCCACGCAGAATGCGGTGACTACCGATATTTGCTCCCTTGGGATTGCTCTGTGACCGGCTCCAATAATCACCATACCAATCCTGACACCACTCCCAAACATTGCCACTCATATCATATAAGCCTAATTCATTGGATTGCTTAGTCGCAACAGGAAGTGTCTTAACTCTGCTGTTGTTTCCATACCATGCAACAGCATTTACATCATTGCTGCCGCTGTATTTGTATCCTTTGCTTTTGTTTCCGCCTCTCGCTGCATATTCCCATTCGGCTTCCGTAGGCAGACGGAAATTCTTTCCCGTAAGTCGATTGAGTTTCTCGATAAATTCTTGACAGTCGTTCCAAGAAACATTTTCCACAGGACGTTGATTATCACCCTTAAATTCGGAAGGATTACTTCCCATAACCGCTTCCCATAGTTCTTGCGTTACTTGGGTTTGTCCGATATAGTAATCGGAGAGAGTAACCGAATGAACAGGGTATTCTTTATCGTATGCATCGCTGCCTTGCTCCGAGGTTGCTCCCATTTGAAAAGTTCCGCCTTCCACTCTCAGCATCTTGAACTCAACACCTTTGATATTAAATATTTGGATTTCCTCTCTGCCTTCTCTTTGCTGTTCTTCAAGTTCCTTTTTCTTTAATTCGGTTTTTCTGCTTTGTATTTCTATTTTATCACTTTCTCGTATTCTATCAGGGAAGTAAGGTTTTATTTTCTCAAACAACTCTCCGAAATAATCCTCAGGATTACCCGGAAATGCGTCAAGCCAATTTATATTTGTAAGACGATATTTCTTGGCTTTGATATATTCAATATTTTCTATCCTAAAAGGTATCACCAAACACTCCGCCTCAAATGCAAGATTTAATTCCCTTGTGGTCTCTTTCGATTTGTTGGAAGCCTGTGTGTGAACGTACACAAACACTTTGCAATCTTCTATTGCATTAACTATATATTCGCCCCAATCTTTGCCTTTCGGCACATCTCTGTACGCAACAAAGCAATGGAGATTTCTTTCCTCCAAGTAATGACATAAGTCTTCGATTGTTTTCTCGTCCTTGGTCGAATGGCTTATAAATATATCGTATTTTCTTTCGCTTTGGTTCATACTGTTTATTCTTATACTGCAAAGATAGTATATTTTCGCCGAAGCACAAAAACAGAAAGGCGTTTCGCAAAACTGGAAGGCCGAAAGAATTTTCTGAAACGCCCTTTCGGAAAATTAAAAGGGCGTTTTAATTTTGCTTTTGCAAAGGACTGTTTATCCGTGTCTTACAAAAGAGGATTTTTAAGCCTTTTTCATGGCTTCAAGGCTCGTCCCTATAAGTTGTTTTCGTGCTTTGTTTCAGAGATTGTTTATAAGGCTCTTCACTATACGACTCATCTTATTACCTGCCTTGGCAACGCCTTCCAAAACTTCCTCATGAGTGCATTCTTTCACCTCATCGGGTCTGAAAACATTGCCTATCACACTCATGCCAAGTACTTTTATTCCCGAATGAGCGGCAACGATTACCTCCGGAACGGTACTCATGCCCACGGTGTCGCCTCCTATGGTTCTGAAAAAGCCGTACTCGGCAGGGGTTTCATAGCTTGGACCGGTCGTTCCCACATAAACTCCTTCCTGCAAAGAAATACCGTTTTGTGAAGCGGCGATTTTGGCATATTCTCTTATTGTTTTGTCGTAAGCATTGTCCATCGAGGGGAAACGAGTTCCGAATCTCGAATCATTAGGTCCGATAAGCGGGTTGGGCATAAAGTTTATATGGTCTTTTATCAGCATTATGTCGCCCACATTGTACGTCGGGTTTACCGCTCCCGAAGCATTGGTTACCACAAGCAGTTCGACACCCAAGGCTTTCATCACTCTGATTGGGAAGGTTATCTGTTGCATGGTAAATCCCTCGTAATAATGGAAGCGTCCCTGCATACACATTATTTCTTTACCACCCATGGTGCCGAAAAGCAGCTCTTCCTTATGTCCTTTCACCGTGGAGACAGGGAAATTCGGTATGTCCTTATATGCCATTCGGCTTTCCAGTTCCATTCCTTCGGCGAAGTCTCCCAATCCGCTGCCCAATATGACTGCCGTTTTAGGCTTTATTGTCGTGCGTTCTTTGAGGTATTGTGCCGTTTGTTCGATTGTTTGATACATATACATTGATTTATTATTGTTTTCAGCGATTCGCAAGTTCGAGGATAAGGCTTTGCCTCAACATCTATGGGAAGCACATAAACATCTATGGGAAACGACCCTATTCTTCCGGCGTCTTTTTCCGTCGTAAGGAGAATGCTGTCCGCTTTTCCGAGCTTTCGGAACCGGTGCAAGATGTGAAGACGGTCTCTTTGCGAGAAGTTATGATGGTCGTTGTAGGATATTGTGCCGAGCAAAAGGGTTTTGCTTTTCAGATAGCTTACTATATGGGAATTATTCGATATTCCCGTGAAAAGAACTACGCTATGCTCGGATAAATTCAGCTTTCGGCTTTCGTCATTCAGAAGATAGGGCAGGCGGTAATGTATTTCGGAAAAGAAAATCCTTTGATCTGGCAGAGGTTTCAACTTTTCTGCAAAATCCTTTCTCTCCCTCTCTTCAAGTGGAGGACATTTGGTTACCACTATGCAGTCTGCCCGTTTATAGCCTCGGCGATACTCCCTGAGCAGACCGAAAGGCAATACTCTGTCTTTGAAGAAAGGTCGATTGTATTCGGTCAACAATATGTTGAAATCCCGAGCCGTGTATCTGTGTTGGTAAGCGTCATCGAGCAGAACGAGATTTATGGCAGGGTATTCGGCTTCTATGATTTCTATTGCTTTATTACGACTTTCGCATACTGCAAAAAGAACATTAGGGAACTTCTTTGCCATTTGCAGAGGCTCATCTCCGAAATCCTCAGCCCTGCCCTGCGGATCGACAAGCCTGTAACCCTTGGTCTTTCTGCCGTATCCGCGGGATATGACGGCTATGTTGTAAGACGAAGCAAGCAATCGGAGCAGATATTCTACAAAAGGAGTTTTCCCCGTGCCGCCGGCTTTCAGATTTCCGACGCTTATGACAACTGTATCGTGAGAAAGGGTTTTCAAAACGCCCTTATCGAACAATAGGTTGCGGATATGGTTTATCAGTCCGTACATCAGCTTAATTGTTACAGTTGTTTACCCAAAGATATAAGCCGTCGAAATAAGAACAATAGGTAAAGAGAGACCTCTTTGCAAGACTTCCTTGAATGGGTGAGCCGTCGTATGAAATATATTTTGAATTGCATTTGGGACAATGCAATATGACATTATTGGTACTGTCAACTTCCAATCTGCCATGGCAGTCCTTGGCTACGCAAGTGCGTTCAAATGCGATGAACTCGTCCCAACTGTTACGGAAAATAACAACGCCTCTTGCTCCTCCCTCGAAGTATTCCCAGCCTCGGTTACCGTAATTAAGATTATAATATTCCGCACTGTCGGGATCTATATAAAAATTCACATAGGCATAATCCGGATATTCCTCTTCACATGAGGTGAATAACATAAGGCTCAAAGAAAACAGCAACAGAGTAATTCTTTTCATTCTCTTTGGTTGATAAACAATTCATGCAGCGTTCGGCTGCATGAATTGCATAGGATATTTATCGGAAAACGTTATTGAACGCTGTATATTGTGGTAAGACAGACGTCTCCTACTATTTTCAAAGTTCGTTTGTCTATATAATCCATATTATCCTTCACAGTATGCCAATAAGGAAAGAAACTGCTCGCAGGATTGTTCTGTACAATATCTATCATGGGTATTTTGGCATAGATATTGACCCATATATGGTCGTCCATTATCGAAGGAGTTTTTTCGCTTACAAAAATATCGGAATAACCCTTGCTTGCTGCTATATCCCACACCTTGTTCATTATGGAAGAGGCGTATCCCATGGATTGAGCCTCCTTTGTAAAACGCGGATTGTTGTATCCGACCATGTCCAAGAGTATGCCGTAATTGGCTTTGTAGAAAGGAATGTGAGTATTCTGCGACCAGTATTGAGAACCGAGGCACCAATCGGTTTGATCTTCCACATCCGATTCCATTGCCCACTGTGGTGAACCTTGGTCTTCCAAGTCGAAGAATATTATATCGACACCTTGCGATGTCGGTTTTTGCTTCAATACTCTTGCAATCTCCATCAATACGCCCACTCCGCTGGCTCCATCATTTGCTCCGAGTATAGGAGTTTTGTGATTGGCAGGTTCGGGGTCGTGATCTGCCCAAAGACGGCTGTCCCAATGGGCTCCGAGAAGCACTCTGTCCGTTGCATCGAGATTAAAGGAAGCAATAATATTACGTCCCTTGACTTCGGTATTATCCCACAGTCGAGAAGAAAATTCCTGCACATAAACAGTGTCTGCATAGAGTCTCATGAACTCTATGATGTAATCTCCGCAAGACTGTGCCGCCTTTCCGTTCGGTATTCTCGGTCCGAAATCGCATTGAGTCTTGACGTAATGATAAGCACTGTCGGCATTGAAATCCGGTATCTCTATTTTGGAATAATCAAAACCGTCGGCAGACGGAGCGTTTTGCTTTTTGCAGGAAACGAATGCAAAGATTGCAAGTAGCAATAAGCCGCATATAAATATATTATGGTTCTTTTTCATCTCTGATATGTTTTTTCGGATTACTCCATCGTCCAACTTGCACCCTCTTTGCCGTCTTTGATTACTATTCCCGCCTTTGCCAATTCATCTCTTATCATATCGCTCTTTGCCCAATCCTTGTTTGCTCTTGCCTCTTTGCGGAGCGACAAAACGATTTGCATAAGCGAATCTACAATGTGCATGGAATTATCAGCCTGTTCGTTTTTCATTCCGAGTATATCGTTGAAGATAACGGCGAAGTTCTCTTTCAGTGCCTGCTTATCCTCTTTCGTTATGCTCTCTTTCCTATCGGCAACAAGGTTTATGAGACGTGTGATTTCAAAAAGCTCTGCTATAACCATAGGAGTGTTGAAGTCATCGCACATTGCCTCGATACATTTATCGAACAAGGCAGAGAAATCCATGCTTGACTTATCCGATGTCGGTAAAGCATCTATATTTTTTTGTGCTTCAAACAACTTTTTCATTCCTTTCTCGGCTGCGGATAATGCTTCGTTGGAAAAATCCAATGTGGAACGATAATGTGCCTGCAAGATGAAGAAACGTATTGTCATAGGGCTGTAAGCCTTATCCAACTTAGGGTGTTTGCCATCGAAGAACTCGTTTAAGGTGATGAAATTGCCCAAGCTCTTTCCCATCTTTTGCCCGCCGATTGTTATCATATTGTTATGCAGCCAGTATTTGGCAGGTTCGCAACCGAAAGCACAGACGGATTGGGCTATTTCGCTCTCATGGTGCGGGAATAAGAGGTCTAAGCCGCCTCCATGAATGTCAAATCTCTCTCCAAGGTACTTTCGACTCATTGCAGTACACTCCAAATGCCAGCCGGGGAAGCCTATGCTCCACGGAGACTCCCATCGCATGATATGTTCCGGTGAAGCCTTTTTCCAAAGTGCGAAATCGGCAGGGTTATGCTTCTCACTCTGTCCGTCCAATTCGCGAGTGTTTGCAATCATTTCGTCAATGACGCGATTGGAAAGTATTCCGTATTTATGGGTATCGTTATTGTATTTGTTGACATCAAAATATACGCTGCCGTTACTTACATAGGCATAAGCCTTTTCAAGTAAGATTTTGACGATGTCTATTTGCTCCATGATATGTCCCGTAGCCGTCGGCTGTATGTTTGGTCGCATTATGTTCATTGCGTCCATTGCATCAAGGTATCGCTTGGTATAGTACTGCGCAACCTCCATAGGTTCGAGTTGTTCTATTCTTGCTTTCTTTTCTATTTTGTCTTCGCCGGCATCGCTGTCGTTTTCCAAATGCCCTACGTCCGTTATATTTCTCACATATCTCACTTTATAGCCTAAGAATTGCAGGAAGCGGAAAACAGTATCAAATGTCAATGCGGCTCTTGCATGTCCCAAGTGAGCGTCTCCGTAAACCGTAGGTCCGCAAACGTACATTCCGACAAAGGGAGGATTGATAGGTTCAAATTCTTCTTTCTTTCGCGACAAGGTGTTGTAAACAACCAATTTTCCTTTATTCATAATTATTATTCTACTTATCTGTTACCATCTTTATTCTTCTGACCATTACGCCTACACAAAGGCTTGCTATCACCATAACGAGCAAAAAGACGCTTATTATATCGAATGCTCTTAATTCTACGGGAAAGCTGTCCACCACAAAGCCTGTTGTGCCTATTTTTATCAAGCCGAATTGCTGTTGGACGAAGCAAAATAAACTTCCGATCAACAATCCTGCAATGCAACCGCAAGCACTCAGCACCGTACCGACTATGAAAAATATCTTTCTGATGTTTCTCATGCTTGTTCCCATGGAAGAAAGTATTCTTATATCGTTCCGCTTCACCATTGCGAACAAAGAAACCGACCCCATGACGTTGAAACTCGCTATAAAGACGATAAAGCCGAGTATAAGATAGACCGCAAATCGCTCTGCCTTGACTACCTTATAATATAACGGGTCCTGCTCAAAGCGATTCTTCACAACAAGGCTTTGACTTGTCAATTTTTCAATCTCTTTCTTCACTTTATCGGTTTTCTTACGCTTATCGGTCGATATATTCAGGCTTGTTATCTCATCTTCTCCGTATTCCAATAAATCCTGTGCAAAGCTCAAAGGCACAAATGCCGTCTTTCTGTCCATATCTCCCTCTGTTGCGAAACTGCCTGCATATTCCGCCACTTGCATATTAAGATTTTCTTCAGGAATAAAGGAGGTGCCCATATTGCTTTTGGGACTGCAGAATTTCAATAAGGGTCTCATCTTCTCCATTCCCCGCCCCAAGCCTATTTCCATGCCGAGAGCATAACCGAGAACGCTTTTCGGCTCTTCCGCCGTACCCAAATCGAAATCCCCTGTCTGCACCGTGGTATCCATTCCGCTCAAATGGGGATAAGCCCTCTCGACTCCCCACAACTCAACAATCGTCTGCCTTTCTCCGCAATTCATAAGAACGGATTCCCTTACTGTTTTTTCGCAATACTTCACTCCTTCGATTTTGCGAATCTTCTCCAAATCTATTTCATCAGTCGAAAACGTTTTTCCTTTCCTGCTTTCAATGCTGATGTCGGGGTAAGAGAATGAAAGCATCTTGTCTGCAACGCCGGTAAAACCGTTGAATACGCTCAGCACCACAAGCAAAGCCATGGACGAAACCAGGATTCCTATAAGCGAAATCAAAGAAATGATATGAACAATCCCTACATCTTTCTTTGAAAAGAAGTATCGCCAAGCTACAAAGAAAGGAAACTTCATCGCTTTCCCGATTTACTCTTTGAGCAAACGCTCTATATTCTCGCTATAATCCAAACTATCGTCCACAAAGAAGCTCAAATCCGGAATAATCCTCAACTGATGTCTCTCCAAGGTTGCCAACTTCATTCTGAGCAAGGTTTTATTCTTCTCAATCAAAGCAAATATCTCTTCTGTCTTCATTCCGCCTATTGCGAAAATGCTTACATAAACCCTTGCTATCGACAAATCTGCCGACACCCTCACTCTCGTGGGAGTAATCATTGCTCCGCAAAACAAATTCTTCGCTTCCTCTCGGAAAATGCAGCCCATATCCTTTTGAATCAAACGGGCAACCTTCTGTAATCTGCTACTATCCATATTTTGCAAAGATACAAAAAACAGATGTTAGCATTACGGCTTGCCCATATTTTTTTGAAATACCCGCTTTTACGGATTTGCATAAGCGATTATTCATTACCTTTGCACCCATGAAAGTAAGACTTACAAAAGAATTCGGTTTCGAGATGTCGCACGCCTTGAATAATTATGACGGTCAGTGCAGCAATATACACGGACACTCATACAAACTTCTCGTTACCATAAAGGGAGAACCCATAGAGGACAAGAACAGTCCCAAATACGGAATGCTTATGGATTTCGGCGATTTGAAACGCATAGTTCAAAGTAAAATCATAGACGTTTACGATCATGCCTTGGTCTTGAACAAAGACAGTCGCTTCCTTGTCTATGCCGATAAAATGGACACCAAACTTGTAGTCTCGGAATATCAACCCACATGTGAAAATCTTCTCTCCGACTTTGCCGAAATCATTGCAGCCGAACTGCCGGAGGGAGTGGAATTGTACAAACTGCGATTGCATGAAACAGCAAGCTCTTACGCCGAATGGTATAAAGAAGACAATATAACAAAACACCCGAATAAGTGAACAACGACAAATTTCAATTTCCGCAAATAGCGAAATGGATAGTTTCCCTACTCATTGCAGGAGGAATTTTCTTCCTTATATGGTATTTTCGCTTCATAGTGATTTGTATTTTCATAGCCTTGGTTGCCGCATTTATGGGAGCACCCATACAGAACTTTCTTTCAAAAATACGAATACGCACCTTCGGAATAGGGAAAACCCTCTCGGCAAGCATAACGCTTATATTGCTGTTCGGTATCTTTGTATCCCTTTTCTATTTTCTCGTTCCGCTCATCATTTCTCAGGCAATGACATTTGCCGACATCGATGTCTCTCAGATAGCAGCCTATTATGCCGAACCCATAAAGCAGGCAGAAGCCTTCCTTTACAAATATCAAATGATTTCTCCCGATACAGATTTGCAAACATTGGTATCTGCCAAAATATATGCCACATTCAACACCTTTAATCTGCCCAATATGGCAAACAGTCTCATAGGTTTCGCAGGCAACTTGCTGATGGGTACATTCATAGTGCTGTTCATCACCTTCTTCTTTTTGAAAGACAACAAACTCGTAGCCGAGTTCATAGACGCGGTTACGCCCGACCTTTATCTTGACGAAGTCCATAAAATACTGACCTCCTCACGAATGCTTATAAGCCGCTATTTCATAGGCGTATTCTGCGAAATAATCTGCATGATACTCCTTTTGAGCATAGGATTCTATATTGCAGGATTACCAAATATCGTCCTTACCGCCTGTATCTGCGGAGTAATGGTCATATTGCCCTATATAGGTGTACCGATAGGCGGAATAATAGGTTTGACAGTCTGCCTTACAAGCTACCTCAGCATGGACGCATCATTGGACATCATTCCCATAATCATCAAATTCGTCTCCGTCTTCGGAATAGTAAAATTGATAGACGACTTCGTCCTTCAACCGCTCATATACTCCAAAAGCGTCAAAGCCCACCCCTTGGAAATATTCCTTGTCATACTTATGGCAGGCGAAGTAGGCGGAGTGGTCGGCATGATACTTGCCATACCTGTCTATACCCTCCTTAGAATTGTCGCCAAAGAATTTCTCAGCAAATGGAAATTCATAAAGAAAATAACCAAGAACCTCTGACGCAACTTTCAATCCCACACATTTCCACAGACTTTCACTTGACAATAACGAATCGGCAATTCACTGCAACGAAAGGGCGAAAGAATTTCTCAAAACGCCGAAAGAAAAAATTAAAAGGGCGATTCATTATCGCTAAAACTCATTTTTGAAATTCAAAGACAGAAATTGCCGATTGCAGATACTTTACTTAACCCGAAAATACTGCCGTTTCTTACACCTGACAGACTGTAAGCCTGACGGGTTCTATAATGACCGGAAATTCTATGGCTTCCATATGAGCCGGTTTTCACAGAATGGAAACCGGGGTTTGGGAAAGGAGAATTTGCTAAGAGAAGCAGTCGTTAATGGATTTTATAAATCGCATTTCGGCTTCTTTCATACTGTGGCAAAAGGCTTTGTAAGATGTTGCGGTTTTGCATATCTCCATGCCGAAGATGAATAAAGTGGAGCCTACACCATTCAGCAAGGCAGAGGGAATATTCATTCGGCTTTCGCTTATCGGAGCGACAAAGCCGCCATTCGATGCTTTCAATACCGCAAGGTATGTAATAAGCTGGTGCAAATCGTTTCTATCGATATTCGATACCTTATCATAGCTGCCGAGCCGTTTGTATTTCGCATCGAGAACAATATCATCTTTGTAGAAGTCTGGATACCGGATTCCGCTTTTGTCTTCAAACAGATAGATTCTACCTTTTTTCTGTCTGTTCTGCGGATGGATGTATCCTTCTTTTTTGAGAATTGTATTCAAATACTCTTCCCAAAGCCATGCTCCGTCGAAGAGTATGCCGCATATTTCATCATCGCAGTCTCCATACTTGATTTCTTCCATTTTGAGAATTTGCAAACAAAGACATTGCAGAGGTCTGTATTCCGTGTAGTATGGATGGCTCTTTTGCCGCAGGTTTTTGCTGATAATGTTACTGCGTTCTTGTTTGTTGTAAGAGGGGGTGTACCTGATAATCGAGTTTACGTTGTCGATTGTTTCCCTGTCGATGTCGAGTACAGCGTTCCCGTATTTCTTTGTCTTCATGAACTCGATTGTATGACGAATAAGTTCCGTCATATTATTGTCCGGCACATATTCACGGGTGGAGTAGGCGACCTTACCCATGAAAGGGGTATCGAGCCGAAGATGCCTGTTAAGGTCGATAGAGCCTTTTACATCGGAGTCATTGTGCCTGATGGTTCGATACTCTCTGTAAATGCCCTGACGCAAGGCGTTCTTCAAAAAATACGGGAACATAAACATGACGAAGTCAAAGATGTCTTCCCGTTCGTTGTCATGATTCAAATCGAAAAGGCTGAAAGATAAAACCTTTTGCAACATATAATGAAGGAAGTAATCATCTCGCCCTTCGTCGAACCTCGACTTTATTTTGATTTTAAGATTGCCGATTCCGATAAAGCCCATGATGTTGCCTGTGCAGATATAAACACGCTCCGGGTCATCTGTGGTTGATATGAACAAAAGCGTTTCATCGCCGATTTTATCATACGCCTCCCGTAGGCTGTCAGGAAAAATGAGTAACTTTTCATTCTCACGACATAGATCTGAAATCTTTTTGTCGGCAATGGGAAAGAGTGCAGATATGTCTTTCCTCGAATATGTCCTGCAATTATTTCCTCCGATGGTGTTGTCTGTCAAATCAATTCGCATCAATTTTCTTCTGTTGTTTCGTCTGCAAAGTATGCTCGGTTCAACTTCTTTAAGATCTCATCTGCCATACGGAAACCGCGAAGGTATTCTTTCAACAAAGGTTCGATATTCATCTGCCAAAGCTTATCGAAATCATTTCCGTTATCTCTCAACTTCAAGAAGTAAGATGGACCGACTTGGTATGCCGTTCCGAGACCATCGGTGGTCGATATGACTTCATTGAGGCGGTTCATGGTTGCTTTTGCCTTATCGGCACAATCCAATACATCAAGCATATCGTCCGTATCGGCAGGAAGAACCTCTTTCCAAGTGAAACGACGTCGCATCGCAAAATCCATACTCTCTACGCTACGGTCGATATCGTTCATGGTTGCGAGAATATAAACATTCTCCGGTACATAGAATCCTTCGGCAAAGACATCTGTATCGGGGACGAGGTTCTGATATTGAGTCTTTACTTTTACATCGGTGTTGCCTCTGTACCCCGGGTCTATGGCGTAGAACAATTCTCCGAATATCTTTGAGACCTCACCACGGTTGATTTCATCAATGATGAAGACAAAAGGTTTGCGTTCCACTTTGTTTGCAGGGGCATCCGGTGTCGGTGTCTTCATATTACGGATGGCTTTTACGATGATAAAAGTATAAGAGTCGGCTTGCGTAGGGAATTTCCGTTTGAAGTAATCTCGTATATCTTTAACGTTGTCGAGTTGTACATCATTAGCAAGCAATTCTATTATTTCGTCGGCATTTACAGCGATTTGCTTGGTTTTCTTGTTCTGCTCGTTATGTATAATAATGGTACGTTGCCTGATTTCATCGATTGTAAATTCGCTGCCAACGGATAGATTGAATATTGTGTTGTTCTCTATTGCGATTTCAATGAATTGTTGCAACTTTTCTTCCCAAGACAGCTCATTGGTAAGGCTTTCCACGCTTTTCTTGGAATCGATAAGGTTTTTCACAGCCCTTTTGCAGAAGTCCTTAAACACACCGTCTCTACGCTCGAAACCTATCTGCCCGTCGCTATTCTCGATCGGACGTAATCCTTCCACAAAATCCGTATAATCGTATGACGGGTGAAATTGCACGAAACATATTTCGTCTTCTGCGCAACCCATGCCTTTTGCTATTCTTTGAGCCATGTAGGTTTTTCCCGTACCGGGGGCACCGGTGAGTACCAAGTTGTGAGCTACTTTAAGAAGTTCGATATACTCGGCATATTTAGATTGAATATTATCAATTTGTGTATCTATCAGATGATTTTTCTCCGCATTTGCGGATAGTTCGTAGAATGTTTTCTCTCTTATTTCGTTTGTTTCCATTTTTCTATGAATATCATCTATAATCCTTTTGTATTTTTTGTATTCCGGCACAATGTTGGGGAGAATTATCTTGTATCTTTCTAAATAGGTGCGGTTTTTAGTATCAAGAGCAAGAAAATCGTTAGGACGAACCCAGAATAAAGCCATTGTGATATTTATGTTGATATTGTATTGCCTGATGACTTTGTTGAAAGCGTCCTCAATATTTTCGTCATTGATGATTTTTTCCAATATAATCCAAAGGTTCTCTATATCATTCTCGTTACGTTTATCTCTATATCCGAAGAAATAAGACTTCTGATTATTAAGTATAGGAACACCCTCGAAATCATCAGGTATAGGAGATTTAAGATTTAACAAATCCTTGAATATTCGAACGGCATTTAACCTATTGAGATGTTCTATATATCTATTGAAAATACCAAAAATGGAAAATGGATCAATATCTGTCAACAAATCATCTTTTCCCTCTTTGTCGTGAAGATAATCAACATGTAATTCCTTACGATGATTGTAAATCATAACCAATAACTCTTTACGATTGCTTCGAAATTGTAATAGTTTTTCGGCAAACTCCTTGTAGTATGGTATCCAAGTGTATTTCTTATCTTTTGTTTCTTTTTTCATATTTCCCATATATTCTTTCATGCACAGGAACAATGCCTGTACAGCATCGTACTTTGGCAATTCAATTTGTATTATCTCTTGCACTTTATCGCCATATTTAGCAGCAAAGCCGTTGATAATTTCGGTAAAGTGCTTTGGTCTCTTGTCTATGTCTTCGCATTCAATGCCGAAGTAGTTGCATATTATTTGGTATAGTTCATCATCATAAAAGCCCTCGCCTTTCATCTCATTTATTGAAGCAGACGATTTGCTGTTTTCAAATTGATGAATAAGACTTTCCATGAGATACATTTGCAAAGCCTGCACAAGTTCATTACGCATCAGCCATATAAAACCCTTAGGGGAATGCCGGCCTTTCTCCATCGGAATGCACCAATATGCATTATCGCCTTCAGTGTCCTTAATATTAAATCGATTAAGCTCCTTTTGAACCCATTTTGCAAAGCCGGTTACTTTCCCATTATAATGTTGAGAAGGTTCTCCATATTTGGCACTTAGCATTGTACACGAAGCTTTATGCCCCTGTTCTCTTAGCAAATATGATAGAGTTTCTATATAGCGTCGGGCTTGTTCTTTGCGAAGCAAGTCAAGCCATTCATCGGTGGAAATGCCAAGATCTCCACAACTTTGTTCTTCCTTGGAGTTGATTGTGATATGGAAAGTCCGTTCTTTCGTCATATGTAATATGCTTGCTTATTTATGCAAAGATACAACCTTAATTTTATTTTGTACGGAATAAGAAAGAAATCGGTTTATCGTTTGATTGGGCAAATACTGAAAACAAATTGCGATCTAATACCTCAATCTTAGCCTGCAACCCCAAAATCCGCCATGAGAATCCTCTTCCATGGAAAAAGAACGTATTACCTCCACTCCGAGACAGGATAAGATATTGTCTACGCCTAAACCGACTTCGTAATATGGTTTGTATTCACCATATAGGGATTTGCCATACACAAATTCATTCATTCGGTATTGTTTCAAAAAAGGTAGCATATCGGAAAAAAATCCTCCCGTATTGATTTGCAAAAAGCATTGCAGGTATTCCTTTCTATAAAACCGTTTATCGAATGCGAGGAGATTGAACCCGTAAGCATCGGATATTATTCCGAAAGATTGCATAGGAGTGAAATAAAGTCCCCGATTGGCACTTCCCATTATCTTACCGCCTTTTACCATTATATCTGTTGCAAATCTTTTGCCGATGAATATTCTTTCGGCTATTGTAAAGGATATTGTGCTGTATGATTTCTTGAAATCGTTGAGAAGAAAATTGTGAGTGTAGTTGGCGGAAAGATTTGTAGGTAAATTGTTCAAACGAGAGTTCAGACTTCTTTTGCTCTTATGTTTACGCGTAGGACGGAAAAATATTTCCACTCCTGCATTCAAGTATTCGCAATCTTTATCAAGTGTCTCAAAACTCGTTTCTCCATCATGGTAGATATTGGAATAAAGACTGCGAAATCCCACAGTACGAGAAAAGCCAAGTCCGGAACGATGTTCGTAAAGGTATGTCATCGAAATTTTTCGATTATAAGAGAGATAGTAATTCCTCCACGGAGCAAAAGAATAGTATAATACATCATAATTTGCCGTATTCGGCATATAGCTGTTGTCTTCGTATGAAAGAGTTAAAGCATTTGCAGGAAAGGCATAAACAGAAGTCGGTTTTCGTTTGAAACTTATACCTACAGAAAGTCCGTATTTCAACTTCTTATCTTCTGTTCCGTAAGCCAAAAGCCAATTAAACCCTATGCGTTTGCTTAGTTTTGAATTGGTTCTGCCGCTCAATCTCAGTCTTACTCCCTCCACAGGATTATAACTTGCGAAACGCTCGACGGGACCGAAATCCATGAATCCTATTGACAGATAATTGTCGGATAAAAGACTTGAAAATCTTTCTTGCATAAGCAATCTGCCGGCTCTTTCCAAGTCTTTCTTGTCTATGGGTGCGTATTTTACTTGCGCAAACCCGCAAAAAACAGACATCAATACAGATATAAAAAACAGATTTCTTTTCATAGATTGTTTATTGCATATTCCGGCAAGCCAATGCGGCTGTCGAAAAAGCTATTTGCAAATTAAAACCGCCTGTATCACCATCAAAATCCAAGACTTCTCCTGCAAAGTACAATCCTTTCACTATTTTGGATTGCATATTTCGGCAATCGACTTGTGATAAATCCACTCCGCCTTTGGTAACCACGGCTTCATACCAACCCATGTCGCCTATTATTTCATCCTTATTATATTTAAGGTATTGCAATATGGCATCTGCGTTATTGAGCCTGCCTTTCTGCCTTTCTCTGTTTTCTTTCTGCTTTTTCAACCAAAACTTATAATCCCGTACAAGGGGTTCAGGCAGCCATGCTCTTAAAATATTATCCGAGCTCTGCCCCACTCTTTCTTGCAGAACCCTGCTTATTTCTTTTTTGAGTTTCTCTTCACTCAATTTGGGCTTTATATCAACGGACACCAACATCTTTTCCTTTCTATATAACCTTTCTGCAATCTTGCGGCTCAGCCTCAAAATAACAGGTCCTGCAATGCCGTATTCGTCCAAACTTATATCTCCGAAATCACTCTCCAATATTTCCCCTTTATCGTTAAGGATTGAAACTTGAACATTCTTTACGGTATAATTTTGCAGGCTTGCAGGGTGTGCAATCTTCGTTCTTATCCCTACCAAAGCAGGCATGGTAGGTGTAATCTTATGTCCTGCTGCATGAGCAAGCCTTATGCCATCACCGTCAGAACCTGTTGCAGGATAAGACTCTCCGCCACAACAAAGCAAAACCTTATCAGTGCGAAATATTTCACCATCAAAACATCTTACGCCCTTGACAGTATTATTTTCAATCAAGATTTTTTCAACCCCCTTGCCACAAATCAAGTTTACATTATCGGAGGCTTCGATTTTTCTGACCAATGCAAGAAAAACATCAAGACTTTTGCCGCTGCGAGGGAACACTCTGTGTCCCCTCTCTTCAATAAGAGGTAATCCCAAATTCTCAAAACAATTTATTGTATCTTGATTTGAGAAAAACGAAACAGCATTTCGTAAATTGCTTTCTCCGTTTGAGCAATGCGAAAGAAAGTCATTGATTTGTAAAGTGTTTGTAAGATTGCATCTTCCCTTGCCGGTGATACGTAATTTCAGTCCGGCTTGTCTCATTTTCTCCAAAACGAGAACTCTTTTTCCTGTGCCGCATAAACGTACCGCCGCTAACAATCCGGCAGCACCGCCGCCGATAATCAGAATATCAAACCTATCGGATTTACTTCTTGGATTCATAACCGAAGATTTGCAAATCCCGTTCACTGTTTCGCCAATCCTTCTTCACCTTGATAAGCAATTCCAAGAAGCATTTCTTTTCCGTGAACTCTTCTATGTCTTTTCTCGCTTCGGTTCCAACCTTTTTTATCATGCTGCCACCTTTCCCGATAAGGATTTTCTTCTGGCTTTCTCTCTCAGTGTAGATAATCGCCTTTATACGGTTTATTTGTTCATCTTCTTTGAACTCTTCTATTGCCACTTCCGTGGAATAAGGGATTTCTTTATCGTAAAACAACAGTATTTTCTCCCGTATGATTTCACTCACTATAAATCTCATGCTTCTATCCGTAAGCATCTCCTTATCATAGTAAGCAGGAGATTCAGGCAAATGACTTTTCACCAATTCCATAAGCCTTTCCATACCCATTGAATGTAAAGCACTGCAAGGAACAACCTCAGCTCTCGGAATTGCTTTCTGCCATTGTTCGATTACTTCGGTTACTCTCTCCTGCGAAGCCAAATCTATTTTATTGATTACAACTATCACGGGAGTATTACAGCGGCATATCCTTTCGTAGATATTCTTGTTTTTTATCTCTTCGCCCATATCGGTAACGACAAGAAAAACATCTGCATCCGACAAAGCCCCCTCTACTTGTTGCAACATACATTGTTGTAACTTATAATGGGGATTCAGTATGCCCGGAGTGTCTGAAAAAACTATCTGAAAATCCTCTCCGTTTACCAAACCCAAAATTCTATGCCGCGTAGTTTGACATTTACGGGTTATAATACTTAATTTTTCTCCCACAAGGGCATTCATCAAAGTCGATTTGCCCACATTAGGATTACCTATTATATTTACAAAACCTGCTCTATGTTTCATTGTAATTTCTTTTGCTATATGATACCTTCGCTGATAAGGTCATGAATGTGGACAATGCCCAAATATTTATTTTCATTGTCGGTAACGACCAACTGTGTAATATGCCACTGCTGCATAAGATTGAAAGCCTCCACGGCATAAGCATCTGCATTTATGCACTTCGGATTTTTTGTCATTATGCTTTCGGCTTTTTGTTTTCGAGTGTCTATAACTTCATTGTTATTCAGCATACGACGTAAGTCCCCATCGGTTATTATCCCGAGAACCTTGTCATCTTCTGTGATAACGACAGCACAGCCCAAACGTTTACCGGAAATCTCCATTATGCTTTCAGCTATTGACGTATCCTTGGCAATACATGGTTTTTCGTTTCTCGGATATAAATCTCCCACCCTGAGATAGAGCCTTTTTCCGAGACTTCCCCCCGGGTGATACTTCGCAAAATCGGCTGCCGTGAAGTTTCTGCAATACAAAAGACATACCGCCAATGCGTCCCCCATGACCAACTGAGCCGTGGTACTTGATGTGGGAGCAAGATTGTTCGGACAAGCCTCCTTTTCCACAAAACAATTTATTCTGTAGTCCGCAGACTTGGAGAGATACGACTCTTCGCTTCCTACCATTGCAATCAACTTATTCCCCATTGACTTTATCAAAGGAACAAGCACCTTAATCTCCGGAGTATTGCCGCTCTTGGAAATACAAATCACTACATCCTCCGGTTGAATCATTCCCAAATCACCATGTATTGCCTCTGCAGCATGCATGAATATGGAAGGCGTACCTGTTGAATTTAATGTCGCAACTATTTTGTTCCCTATCAAAGCACTTTTGCCGATTCCGCTCACGACAACCCTGCCTTTGCAGTCAAACAAGAGTTTTACGACTTTTACAAACTCCCCATCAACATAGTTCAGCAAGTTTTCAATGCAGACAACTTCCGTCCTAATTGTCTGTTTTGCTGTTTCTAAAATCTCTATATCGCTTTTCCCCATTATATTTTTCGTCTAAAAAGCCTGTTCTATGCGAAAAAAGTCGTACTTTTACATATTCAAACAGAACAAGCCTGCCCAATATTTTTGGCAGCAAAGTTACAAAATATCTGATGAAGCATATTGATACATTAAAGCCTGATTTCAAGGAGGACATCAATTCGGCACTGAAAAGATTATTCGGATTTGATAAGTTCAAAGGTAATCAAGAGAAAATCATAACGTCATTGCTTGATGGCGAAGATGTTTTTGTCATTATGCCCACAGGAGGCGGCAAAAGTTTATGCTATCAATTACCGGCTTTAATTTCAAAAGGCACAGCCATTGTTATTTCTCCTTTGATTTCTTTGATGAAAAACCAAGTCGATTTTGTCAGAAGTGTAAGCACCGATCACGCTATTGCACACTTCCTCAATTCCACACTGAATCGACATGAAATAGCACAAGTCAGGGACGACCTTTTAAACGGACGAACCAAAATATTATATGTAGCTCCCGAGTCTTTGAACAAACAAGAGAACATAGAATTGCTGCAAAGCATACATATAAGTTTCTATGCAATAGATGAGGCACACTGCATTTCCGAATGGGGACATGACTTCCGTCCTGAATACAGACGAATACACCCTATAATACAAAACATTTCGGGAGATATTCCTATCATTGCCCTGACAGCAACAGCTACTCCGAAAGTTCAACAAGATATATTGAAGAATCTCGAAATTCAAGATGCCAAGATATACATCAGTTCTTTCAACAGGGCTAACCTATATTATGAAATAAGACCCAAGCCGAAAGATGAGATGCAACTGAATAAGGAAATCATCAGGTTCATCAACAGTCATTCGACACAAAGCGGAATAATCTATTGTCTCAGTCGTAAAAAGGTGGAGGAATTAACCGAAACGCTTGTCGTAAACGGCATAAAAGCCTTGCCATATCATGCAGGCTTGGACGCAAGTATCCGAGCGGCAAATCAGGATATGTTTATACGGGAAGAGATAAATGTCATTGTCGCAACCATAGCCTTCGGAATGGGAATAGACAAACCGGATGTGCGATATGTCATACATTATGACATGCCTAAAAGCCTTGAGGGTTATTATCAGGAAACCGGAAGAGCAGGTCGGGACGACAGAGAGGGAATTTGTATAGCCTTTTATGCCGAGAAGGATATGGAAAAGTTAGAAAAATTCCTTACAGACAAACCCGTATCAGAGAGAGAAGTTACACAGCAACTTATAGACGAAACAGTGTCATACGCTGAAAGCTCTCAATGCAGGCGTAAGATTTTATTGAAATACTTCGGAGAGGATTACGAGAAAGAAAATTGCGGAAGCTGTGATAATTGCGTTCACCCTAAACCCCTTATCGAAGCAACCGATGCCGTAAAAGAATTTATCAATGTTGTGATTGAAACCAAGGAACAATACAAACCGGCATATCTGGTTAAGATTTTGATTGGAGAAATCACAGCAGACATAAAAACCAACCGACATCACAAATTGGAAATCTTCGGAGCAGGTAAAGAATATCCTGAAACATTCTGGAAAGCGGTTGCAAGGGTTTGCATCATAAAAAATCTCTTGAAAAAAGACATCGAAAAATACGGGCAACTGAAACTTACACAAGAAGGAGCCGACTTCTTGAAGCGTCCTTTCCCTATACAAGTTCCGATGGACAGGGATTTCAGCGAGGACAACGAGGAAGTGCAAACCGTCAGCGGCTCAAATGTTTCTTCGGATCCTGTCTTATATAATATATTGAAAGAGATACGCAAGCAGACAGCTGATAAAGAAGGAGGCTTACCGCCGTATGTAATATTTGAAGACCGTTCACTGATGGATATGTGCGTCCACTACCCCATCACAGAAGAAGAATTGAAGAATATAACCGGCGTAGGAATTCATAAAGCTCAAAAATACGGCAAACCGTTTATCGAAGCAATAAAATCCTATGTCGAGGCAAACGACATAACGCGACCACAGGATTTGGTAATCAAGTCTGTCGTTAACAAGTCGGGACTAAAAGTCTTCATCATAAAGAGCATTGATAAGAAACTGCCTTTGGAAAGCATAGCCGAATCCAAGAATATGGACGTCGATGAATTGCTTACAGAGATAGAAAGCATAGTCTCCTCAGGCACCAAGCTCGACATAAGTTACTATATCGATGAAAACATAGATCCGGAACATCAGGAAGAGATAAATGCTGCTCTTATGGATATGGAAACCGATGATGTGGACGAAGTATTGGAAGAACTCGGAGAAAACGAATATACAAAAGAGGAAGTACGACTGATGAGAATACAGTTTTTAACCAAATACGGGCAATAAAATCATGGAAAGAGTGGCAAGTCTCGGACTATTGGAAACATATCTTGCTCAAAATCCTCGATTACAATGTATAATAATTGCAGATAGCAATACATTGGAGCATTGTTTGCCAAAGCTGATTTATCAAGTAGGCTCTTTAAGTGAGGCACAAATCATAGAATTGGAACCGGGAGAAAACTCCAAAGATATCGAAACCTATCAAATGATTATAGATACTCTTATGGAACAAGGAGCCGACCGAGATACCAAGTTGATAGGCTTGGGCGGAGGGGTTATTTGCGATATAACAAATTTCGTAGCCGGTACTTTCAAAAGAGGTATAGGAACTTATCTTATTCCTACCACAAACCTTGCCATGGTTGATGCAGCCATAGGAGGCAAGTGCGGCTTAAACGTAAGAAACGTAAAAAACCAAATAGGTTTGTTCCATGAAGCAGAACTCGTTTGTATAGACAAGGATTTTTTGGACACACTGCCTACACGGCAAATAGCGAATGGAGCAGTCGAGATGTTGAAAACCGCACTGATTGCGAGCGATGCTCTTGCCATTGAAATGATGAACAAATCTCCATTGGAATTTGGAACAAACCGAGCATTGATAAAACAATGTATAAGGATAAAACAAAGCATAGTCAAAAAAGATAAGTTCGACAGATTTGAAAGAAAGCTCCTTAACTTCGGTCATACCATAGGTCATGCCATAGAAAGCCTTGCATTGGAAAAGGCTAAGGATTTACTGCACGGAGAAGCGGTGGCTTCCGGAATGTATTATGCTGCCAATCTTTCAAAAGGCTTGGACGCAGATAAACGCAAACGTTTGCAGGATTACCTTTCCGCCAACTATGAAATAGAAAATGTCGCCAAGGAGGCACAAAAGCTCTTCAATTACATGGACAATGACAAAAAGAACAAGGGTGGAAACTACAATTTCGTCCTCTTGGAAAATCTCGGACAAGGCGTTTACGACCAAATAATCTCAAAAGAAGACATAATACGAGCAATATCATAGAACAAAACACTGTTCCTCAAAATTATTACGCCGTTTCAGCAAAATGAAACGGCGATTCATTTTACGGAAACGGCGTTTCCGAAACGGATTACCTATCTATAAAGTCTGCAATGACAAAAGTCCAGTGCTTTTCGGCAAAACTTATTCTTTTTTTGACACTTTTGGACTTTGAGATGTCATTCAAAACGATGTGTCCGCTAAGGACGATTTTAGTTGTGCTGATTGCCAATATTTCTTTCTGTACTTTATCGATATCGCTCTTGCTCGGAATGCCGTTCAATGCCATTATCAAACTTCCTTCAAGCAAATGCCATGTGGAGAAGAGTATAAGGCAAATAATGACAATGCTTATGATAGGTAAAATTCACGATTGCAAACATTGATAACGGATAAGGATTTTTTCATACCTTTGCGGTGTTGAAATGAAATTGTGAAATTATGCAATATCCATTGATTTCGGAATATGTCGAAGCTATTCGCATGGCGGAGGATAACTTGGACGAATTGACGAACCTCTCATCGGTCTTGGACGATGATGGCAATCCTGTGATGAGCAGCGGCAACTTCGCCGTGGTCTTCAAGATGAAAGACCGCGAGAGTGGCAAGCTCTTTGCACTCAAATGCTTTACGCGAGAGCAACCGACAAGGGAAGATAACTATCTGCGGATAACCGAAGAACTCTCCTACGTCTCCTCACCCTATATCCTCCACGTGCGTTACCTGCCCAAGGAACTCTTTGTCGATACAGACCAAAGCAACGAAGACGAGTTCCCTGTCTTGGTTATGGATTGGGTGGAAGGACAGACGCTTGACGCATATCTGAGAGACAATATCGACAATCCTTCACGCTTGAAAAAACTTTCTTACGATTTCAACCGTATGGCACTGTGGCTGCTCACACAACCGTTTGCACATGGAGACTTAAAGCCGGACAATATTATAGTAAAATCAGACGGAAGTTTGGTGCTGGTCGATTATGACGGCATGTATGTTCCGGCAATGAAAGACCGGCAATCACGAGAAACGGGTTCGCCCAATTTCAGACACCCGCAACGTTCGGAAAAATGGTTCGATGAATACATCGATGACTTTCCACTCTCGCTTATGGCAACATCATTGTATGCACTCGGCTTGAAACCTGAATTATTAAAAGAATACAATGCTAAAGATGCTATACTCTTCACCGAAAAAGACCTGCTTAATTTGCCGCAATCCAAACTCTATTCCGCTCTTTCTGCTTTCCTCTATGATAAGACTTTCGCAAAGCTGCATTCTCTCATGCAGCTATCCCTTGCAAGAGTACCGATTAAAGGAATGTATGCTCCCGTTATTGCAGACCTTGACGCAAGGCAAGATGTTTATACGTCTCTTTTTGACAAAGCAATGAAGCTATACAAAACATCTGACGACAAAACCGAAGCATATCGCTTGTTTACCCAAGCTGCCACACCCTATTACCTCACTCAGCCGATGCAGATATACTGCAAAACATCTGAAGAAACAGAGGCGGAAGAAAGAAGAATAAAAACTTATACCTCCTCGGCTGAAAATAATGATGTAACAGCTCAGTTCATTCTTGGAGAATGCTATTACTACGGTTGGGGTGTCGAGCAAGACTACAAACAGGCAGTTGCATGGTATAAGAAAGCGGCGGAACAAGGCTATGCAAGAGCTCAGAGCAACTTCGGTTATTGCTACGATGTAGGTCAAGGGGTAGAGCAAGACTACAAACAAGCAGTTGAATGGTATAGGAAAGCAGCCGAACAAGGCTATGAAGCAGCGAAAAATAGGTTGAAAGAACTTCTTAATCCTGAGATTACGGATGAAGAATATGAAGAAGCAATAACAGATGAATATGGAGCTAAATATACAAAAGGTGGATTGAAACTGATAAGTGTTCCGAAAGGTTTGATATCATACACAATCAAAGAAGGTACGACGGTAATTTGTATAGAGGCATTCAGCGGTTGCACTTCCTTGCAATCAGTAGTTATTCCTGATGGAGTAACAGAAATCGGAAGTAGTGCATTCAGCGGTTGCACTTCCTTGCAATCAGTAGTTATTCCTGATGGAGTAACAGAAATTGGAAGTAATGCATTCAGCTGTTGCACTTCCTTGCAGTCTGTTGTTATTCCTGATAGTGTAACAGAAATCAGTTGGGATGCATTTGTTGGTTGCACTTCCTTGCAGTCTGTTGTTATTCCGGATGGATGTAACAAAATCGACTGGAATGCATTCCGCGGTTGCACCTCCTTGCAGTCTGTTATTATTCCTGATAGTATAACAGAAATCGGATATGAGGCATTCAGCGGTTGTACCTCCTTGCAGTCGGTTGTTATTCCCGATGGTGTAACAAAAATCGGAAGTAGTGCATTCAGCGGTTGCACCTCCTTGCAATCGTTAGTTATTCCTGATGGCGTAACATATATTGGAGATTATGCATTCAGCGGTTGCACCTCTTTGCAGTCGGTAGTTATTCCCGATAGTGTAACAGAAATCGGAAGGGAGGCATTCAGCGGTTGCACTTCCTTGCAGTCTGT